>Ga0172379_10000445_pt1 | contig 104224 bp, 74 predicted proteins | sample GrowelOW334metaG_FD_119756 | JGI IMG/M metagenome (GOLD analysis project Ga0172379, IMG submission 119756) | Groundwater microbial communities from an aquifer near a municipal landfill in Southern Ontario, Canada - Groundwater well OW334 metaG | ecosystem: Environmental > Aquatic > Deep...
ACGGGCTGAGAAAGGCTTATTTGCAACAAAGAGAGAATGTTTTTTTAAATATGGCAAGGAAAAGGGCTTGTACAAACAAAATTGTACAAGCCCTTAATTTATCAGGACTTTTTCAGTGCCCTCACTTTTTATGGCCATTTTTTTTCTTCACAACCAGAGGTTGGGATATCTAAGAATAACTATGTTTTGTTTGTGGTAAAATTAATGAATACCACCTCGCATCAGCCTGCCCCGATAGCTCGGGGGCGATGCGAGTTCCAACCTAAAACCCGGTTTTAATAGTGCTCATTTCTTCAATCAGAATACCCACACACCCTTCTACTGAAAGGCTATCGGCGGGTACATTTGTATTATCGGGTATGGTAATATCAAAATTCACCTCCTGGCTTTTTTTGGCCGAGAACTCCAAATTAAGGGCAAAGGAGTGTTGGCTGTTATTGTATATTTCTTTTCCCGATTCGTCTTGAATCACAAATAAGATGATTCCATTGAAAACGGAATCCCCGCAAAGGGTGATGCGGTAATCCTTATTTTCCATCAACCCAAATGGAATGCGGCGCAGTTCACCAGCACTGAATTTATAGGCAGCTGAATTGTTGTTTGTTTGATAGGTGAACTTTGATGGAGCCGGCTGGCAATGTTCCTTCTGAAATTCAAAACACTTTTGGGCATTTGAATTAACGCCTAACAGGACAAATATAAGAAAGATGGTCAAACGCATCATAGGTTAGAACCCTTTGGTTGGGGTAATCATGTGTTCAATTAGTACCCCGATGCACCCCATTTCAGTGTCTTTTTGCAAAATTATGATATCTGGATTGTTTTCAACCTCCAATGAAGTGCTTTGCCCGGGCACCGATATTTCAATATATATGTCGCGTGTTTGGGCTACGGTAAATTCGAACTCGGTGCTGTATGAATCCTTGGAATTATCGTACAACACTTGATCGGTATCTTTGTCAATAAGTTTGAAGTTAATCTGGTTTCCTATTATATGATCCCAGCAGAGTGAAACCCTATAATCACGTCCGTTGTATATGGTAAAAAGGGTACGCGAGCTTTGTCCTTTAAGGAAAAGGGCACTTCTGGATTCTTCGTTGATTTTATAAAATATGTTTTTGCTGGTTGCGCAACTATCCCTTTGGTATCCGAAACATTTGCGGACTTTATAATCGTTGGACTGACCAATGGTGAATAAGGGTAGGCAATAAAGAACAAAAAAGAATAGATACTTGGTAACTTGTAGTTGCATGGCCAATTTAATTTGAAAAAATTATTTTTATACTTTTTGTTGATGGCGACATAAACCTTCCATCATGCGATTGCAAAATTATATCTTTTAAATAAATAAACTTGTATTTTGTTTCACCATTTAATATTTCAATACGCATTTCTTCGGTGATAGCTCCCGATGAACTGTGCAGGGTTATTTCTTTTCCCAGAGTGATGGCATTCATGCTGAACTCTGTAACAATTATTCCTTTTTGATTTGTTTTTAACGTGTCTGTGTTTGAAATATCTTCACGTGGCATCATAACCTTTTGTTGATCAATAACTGTTTTATTGATAACAATCAAAGTATCAATGGTAAGGCGAAATGCTTTATCATCAGTTTCTTGTGAATACAAACTTGGGATGCTTAAATTTATACACGCAACCCATATCAGTAAGAAAAATCGAAAATTTTTTAAAAGCATTTTTTTTCAAAGGTAATTCCAAGCCAAAGTTAAAAAAAATGTGAGGCTTGCAATCACATCACAAAAAATTTATAGAAAGGATAAGTGAATTCTCTGGTTAAACAATAAGGTGTGTTAGCCAACTTTGTTACATTTTCTTCACATACCAATAATTATAGCATAACAGCTTAATTCCTGCTATTCAATACTTTTATATAAAAAACAAACATAAATAAATACCAAAAAATCTAAATTTCAGGTGTATGAAACGAAAAAACCTTACCATAAAAAAATTACTTACCATTGGAGCTATTGTCATTACCCTTGTTTTATTAATCATGGGAGGTTTAACCAATTATTTGGTGCAGGATAGTTTTTTACAGCATCGGTTAATTGCCACCATTCATGATGTACAAAACAAAGAATTATTAGTTCGGAAATCGGAAAAAGATTTCTTGGCTTATGAAGTTGGGAATCTTGATTTTCATAGGTCAGCCAATAGCGTGCTGCTGGATAATATAAAAACAACCCTGGCAGAAATCCAGCAACGTTTGGATGAAATAGAAAGTCACAAAACCATAAATTCGTTACAATTAAATGATGAATTGAAAAGAACTAAAATAGAATTTGAACAATATCAGCTTTTACTTAACAAAATGGTGAATTTGATATTGGTAAAAGGATTTAAAGATTATGGGATAGAGGGAGCCATGCGTGACCAAATTCATTGGGTAGAAACAGAACTCAAACAAATAGACAAACCTCAGTATTCAGTTCTTATGCTCACCTTGCGCCGTCATGAAAAAGATTATCTTCTGAGGAAAGATTTGGCATACAGGGATAAGTTCGCCAATGAATATAAAAAGTTTATCCAACTGTTGGAAAATGGAAACAATAAGGAACAGGAGTTGATTCCTCATATAATAAAATATCAGGAATTATTTCTGGAACTTATTAAGGTAGATATTCAGTTAGGTTTATCACAGGAAAATGGATTAATGTACCAGATAGGTAAAACAATTGAAACGATTGAATCAAATCTCGATTCCATTACAAAGTCTGTTGAAAAGGCATCAAACAAGAACATTAATCGGATTGCCTGGAATCTCTTCATTCTGATTACCTTTTCATCGGTGGTAATAATATATCTTTTAATTCGTATATCTAGGCATATTGTACGTTCTATATCAGATATAAAAACTCACGTATCGAGACTTGGACATGGTGAACTGCCAGAAGAGATTCCTATATATAATAACGATGAAATTGCTGAAATGAAGACCTCAATAAATGTACTGACTAAAAACCTAAAGAATACCCGGGATTTTGCTGAAGCTGTAGGTAACGAGAATTTTGAGAAATCGGTGGATGTGTTTGGCAATGAAGGTGTTTTGGGTAAAGCGTTGGTTGAGATGCGGCAAAAATTGTTACAAGTTTCTGGGGAGCGTGAAAAGCAAATGAAGGAATCGGAACATAGGTTATGGGCCAATGAAGGTTTTAGTCAGCTTCATGCTATTTTAGGTTCCAATAGGCAAAATGATGAGGACTATTATTACCGGATTATTTCCAAATTGGTATTATACCTTAAAGCCAATCAGGGGACTGTTATGGTTTTGGAGGAACGGGATACTGAAAAAATGTTGGTTCAAAAAGGGGTGTATGCTTATGACCGGAAACGCTTAAATGAAAAGGAATTAAAAATAGGCGAAGGATTGATTGGTGCTGTAGCTTTTGAAAAGCAAACACTATATATGACTCATCTCCCTGAAAATTATATAAATATTTCTTCCGGTCTAGGTGATGCACCACCCAAAAACTTGGTAATTGTTCCCTGTTTAATTGAAGATGAATTACTGGGGGTTATTGAATTGGCTTCATTTTCGACTTTTGAACCCTACCAAATCGAATTTCTGGAACGGGTTGCTATTGATGTGGCCTCAAATATTAAAAAGAAACAAATAGAAGAAACAACCCGTGATTTGCTTTACCAAACACAAATGCAGGCAAGCGCGTTAGCTGAAAAAGAAGAAGAAATGCGACAAAACCTCGAAGAACTACAAACTACGCAAGAGATTCTTGAGAAACGTGAAAATGAATTAACTATTGAAATTGAAAACTTAAAATATGAAAACCATCGGCTTATGGCCCAGTTAGATTTTGCCCCTACCCTCCAGTAAATAGTGCTTAATGCTTTCAAGACTTACCCTTTTTTTAATCTTGATTTACTGGCATTTATAGGGATGTCTACCGACTCCTCCGGGCATCCCTCTTTAATTTTAATCGCGAGCGAAGTCAAGATATCTCCTAATCTTATCAGCTTCACCGAGTTTGTAAACTCGGTTGCTAGTATCGAGGGGCGTAATTGAAAAGAAATTCTTTGCTGATACCTAGTCCGATTGCGGTGAGTAGTTCATTATTCGTAATGAATTTTTATAGTTGCATGAAAATTGTTTGTAAACAAAAAACCACTTAAAAAATGAAATTTTCCAAGTGGTTTATAATTAAGTAATTTAATTGTGATCCCGGCGCGATTCGAACGCGCGACCCACAGCTTAGAAGGCTGTTGCTCTATCCAACTGAGCTACGGAACCGTCCTCCATATTTTGAGGGGGCAAAAGTAATGGTTTTTATTTCTTTTACCAAACGAATTTTTGAATACTTAGTTTTTTATACTACCACGAATTATATTAAACAGTTTTTTACTATCAACTATTGTATCGAAATTAGTTCAATATCAAAAATTAGGGTACTGTATGGTTCTATTGGGCCACCTGGGTGCGGGCTTGCTCCATACGCTAAGTTTTCTGGTACATAAATCCGCCATTTTGAGCCTACATTCATCAATTGTAAAGTTTCTACCCAACCCTTAATTACCCCGTTAACCGGAAACGTGGCCGGTTCGCCTCGGTTTACAGAACTGTCGAACACCGTTCCGTCGATTAAGGTACCATGGTAATGGGTAGTTACATGGTCGGTAGCTTTAGGTTTTGGCCCGTTGCCTTCCTTCAGCGATTCGTATTGCAGCCCACTGGGTAAACTTACCACACCTTTTCGTTTGCTGTTTTCTAGCAAGAATTCTTTGCCTTGCGCAATATTTCCCTCAAACTGCTTTTCTTGCAATTGTTTAAAATAGTTTTGCAAAACAATGGGAACCTCGTCTTCCGGAATCATCAATTTGGCACTTTTCATATAATCGTCCAATCCCTTGGCCAATAATTCGGCATTCATGGCCGACATTCCCTGCTGTTTCATGTTTTGGGCAATGGTAATGCCAAAGCAGTAGCTTACTCTATCGAGTTCATTTTTTATCATATTCCAATTTTTTTGCAAACATAGCAAGAAACATTGATCTGTTTTATCGGTTGCCATAAATAAAAAACCACCCCAATCAGGGGTGGTTTAGTTGCATAACAACAAACAACTATTTAGTGCTTAAATGCCTATTTATTAAGTTTTTAAAACTAATAATGTTGTTTGTGTATTTTTAATTCGTTTTAGTTAAAACCGTTGTCCATGTATCGCCCCAAGTATTTATGGCAGCAATGGATATAGTTCCATCATTGTTTAAAGTAACCGTGGCATCAACGGTAGCTCCAAAAGGATCAAATGTGTTTATATATGAATAGGAACCACACACGTCCTGAATGGTGCCGGGGGCATCACCGGTTATTCCATAAATGGCATACCAATTAAAATACAAACCGCACGAAAAATCGGAAATGGTGTATTCCCCATTTACTGAGGTTTCAGCAATTGTAATGGTGTAGGCAAAATCAACCGAAGGATTATTGGTTGCGCCACCATCTGTTGACTCTCCATTTGACAAACAGTTGTAGGTACCCACAATTAATGCCGGATTGGACGGACAAACCACAGCACCCGTAAACTGAAACCCTTGCAACTGTTCAGGGCTTAATATGATGTTATTGCTGAGGTTATCATAAGTAGCCGTATCGCCGTTAGTGCCAATGGCTTGGCAATCAAAATCAAAGAAGTTGCCAAAAATTTGATCCACATCAACGCCAAATAGAGTAGCTAACTCTTGAGCGGTTACAGTCCATTGGTTCGGAAAACTTGAAATTGATTCCAAAAAGAGATAATCCGTTTCATCGGCACCTGAATTATAAGAGCGTTTTACATATATATTATGCTTTGCCACATTGTCCGATGGGGCATCAAAAACTCCACTAATGGCTGTGTTATCCAAATCGGCTGAATTAATAGTAGCCGATTCCATCACAAAAGTTACGTAAATTCCTTTTGGCACATCATTAATATTCAAATTTAGCTTATCCTCGTCTCTACATGAAAAAGTAAAAAGGATAGCCATGGCGATTATATATTTTAAGTATCTCATATCTAAAATGGTTTAATAATTATTGAATAATACCTGTTGGATTTGTGTCCCAAAATACCTGCACCGCGCCGGTTGTTTTTTGCTTAACTGAAGAATTTAAGTTTACGCAAATAGCCGGATAAATAAAAGAACGGCAAAAATCACCTGGGGCTTCAAGTAAAGCGGGCTGTAAATTTGATGGATAAGTAGTTCTTCGCACCAAGTTGTACGATTCCACACCATTACCAAAAAGAGCTATATAGTATTCTTTTGCAATTACCTCTAACCGTTCTTCATCGGTTGTAGCATTATCGTACCTTGTTGATACCTCGTCGGTATATGCTGTAATCATAGCATTGGTTGGAACATAAAGCGGGTTAGCTTGCGATGCCCCAAAAGCCATAACACTTGAAATGGAACTTTGTACCCCTTCCATGAGCAATGTTTTTGCATTTCCGGTGGTACCTAAAGTTAATACCGCCTCGGCCAACATGAATTTCACATAAGGGGCCATCATAATAACTTCGGCACCGGCACCCTGTAGCCCTGAACCTGCCGAACCACTAACCCCATCGTTGTTATCGAACTGTCCTCCGGCCGGGTAAACCCCAAATAGTGTCCTTTTCCGTGTGTCGGGTGGTATCCCATCACCATTAAGGTGGTCGCGTCCCCAGTAGCCATCGTCCAATGTGCAATAAGGCATTTCCGGTGCGTAATGCGATGGTGCAGTTGAACCGTAACATGGCAGTTCCTGAAAACTTTCTGAAGATTCCAATACCTGGCGAAAGAAGAAGTATCGGATGCGGGGATCGATATTTGTTTTTTCGCCATACAGGGCCCACATAAAATAGTTTGCCATATAATCGTTTGCACCATTTAAGTAATTGTAGGTAAAATATGGGTGACGGCAGTCGGGATTTACATTGTTGGTTGAGTATTGGAATGTAAACTCTTCCGAAGGATCGTCAATCAAATCGCCATCGGCAATCAATTGGTTGATTTCAGCAGTAGCATTTGCTTTATCGATTAGCTTCAAATTCAGGTATAACTTTAGTTTCAATGTATTGGCTAACGTTATCCATTTTGTTACATCGCCGTTATAGAACAAATCATTTGAAGGTGCGGCTTTTGCATCCTTTCCAAAATCGGCAATGGCAGAATCGAGCTTGTTGATAGCCAATGAATAGAGAGCTTGTTGGTCGTCAACCGCCGGGTTGAAATTTGTTGGATCGAACGACTGAGAAAAAGGGACATCGCCAAAAAAATCGACTAAAGTAGCCAGCGTATATGCCTGCAAAACTTTGGCAATACCGGAATGAATGTACCATTCTTTCTCTTCGTATATTGGAATAAAAGTATTGGCATCCATCAACAATCCTTCGTACGCCAATCCCCAAATTTCATCAAAGTTGGTTGGATTATAAGCGATTTCGTAGGTAGCTCCCCAAACATTTATCATTCTAACCACTTCCATCCCAAATTTATTGACACCTTTCCAATTGGCCGGATCAGGGTCGTTCAAAAAGTCCTTAAAACTGATCTGCATGGCATTGAGAGCATAATCGGGGTTTGCATCTTCCGGTGCCAGTTCACTTGGATCTTTGGTTAAGTCCATTTCAAAAAATGCACATGAACCCAATGCAGCTCCTAAAAAGACGACAATAACAATATTTGATATTTTGTTTTTCATAACTTTCATTTTTTAACTGGTTATTTTAAAAAGTAACTTTCAAGCTGGCTCCGTATTTGGTTGAGCTTGGTCCGGTAATAAAATCGAACCCTAAACCATTGCCAACTCCTAAGCTTAACATGTCGGTATCAAAATTCATGTATTTTGGAAAGTTTACAGCTTTGAACCAGATATTCTGTCCAATTAACGAGAAATCGATTTTACCGAAAGGAGTTTTTTCAATTGCTTTTTTAGGGATTGAATAGGTGAGCGATATTTCCCGTAACCGGATTGTGGTTCCATCAATCACATTTACCTCGGAAGGAGCTTGGGAACCAAAGCAATTAAAATAAGCATCGGTAGCGGTAATCTGCTTGGTATTAACTGTTCCATCTTCTAAATAACCGGGCATTACAAAAGTTTGCGACCTATCAAAATCGGTATCTTTGGTTATACCGCGGCCCAATAATGTATTAACTGTTTCAGAGTAAATGTCGCCACCCTGACGATAGTCCCATTGCATGTTAAAGGTGAATCCTTTATATTTCATGGTGTTAATTACGGTAAGGTCAAAATCGGGATGAGGGTTTCCAATTATAGCGGGTTCATCGGAATTCATATAGTACCCATTTCCATCAACCAACCGGCGGCCTTGTGAATCGGTTTTAATTTTGTAGCCATACATAACACCAAAAGGTTGATCGGCCATTGCATAGTTCCCCAAATCGGTAAAACCGTTAATCAACACTTTATCGAGACCGGCTCCCAGTTCATCAACAACACTTTTGTATTTTGTAAAGATTCCCGTAAGGGTCCATTCAAAACCAGAGGTTTGAATAGGTGTTACATGCATTTCAATCTCAATACCTTTATTGGTCATTTTACCAATGTTGACATAAGTGCGCTGATAACCGGTAGCTGGATCAAGGGTAGCCTCAGTTATCAAATCTTTGGTTTTTTTCGAGTATAGGGTAAAATCGGCCCCTAACCGGTTTTCGAAAACATTAAACTCAATACCAAACTCGGTTTCGGAATGTAACTCAGGTTTCAGGTTTGGGTTCCCCAAGAAATAAGAAACACTGTTTGAGGGTATAACTGTTCCGTCGCGTTGTACGTAGCCCCTTGCATCGGCTGATAGTACGTTTTCGGTTACATATAAGGGAGGAAACCCGGCCGATGTTCCGTAGCTTACCCTAAATTTGAGCAAATCGAATTTATAGTCGGTTTTTAACCCTTCGAACAGGGTAGATGGTAGGAACGAAAGGCTAACGCTGGGATAAAACTGGCTCCTGTTTTCGGGTTGGAGCGACGAAAACCAGTCGTTGCGGGCCGATAAATTTAGATATAAATAACTGTTGTAGCTTACCGTTGCTTGCCCAAATTGTCCTAAAGTATTCGATTCCGATTCACTTTGCAAGGGCAAATCGTTAAAGCTGTTGATGGTGCTATGGTCAGAAAAGTTTTTATGGTTCATAAAACCAAATACCACTTGGTTTGTGCTTTCCATGCCATCGGCTGAATACTTTTCGCGTACTGAGCTTGCGCCAATCATTAAATCAAGGTCAAATGCCCCGCCAATTTCAGTATTGTAATTCAACAAAACCGACTGATCCCAAATGGTATTGAACATTTGCCGTGTTCGAAATAACCCATTTAAATAGTTGTCGTTTTGTACGGATCCTTTGTTTAGTTGGTACTCTTGTTTTTCAGCATAAAAATCGACACCATATTTATAAGATACTTTAATTTTTTTTGATATATCGTACGATAAATTTCCTGAACCAAACAACCGGTTTACATTATCAATTGATTTGGAGTATTTTGTAGTCCAAATCGGGTTCTGAATGTCGTTGCCAGAGCGGTAATATACACTACGGTGGTCAACGGGACTTTCATAAGGTAGCCCCATTAAATCAACTGTGCGTGGCGTATAAAGCACATCGGCAAATACCGAAATCCCGCTGCCACCGCCAATACCACTACCATCGCCATAGCTGATAGGCGGTGTTTCCATATCGGTTTTAACATAGTTCATGGTTCCACTAAAAACAAGGTTGTTGGCAAGTTTTGTACTACCCCCAAACCCCATGTTAAACCGGTTCAATTGGTTGCCGGGCAGGAATCCTTTATCGTCAACAAAACTCATATTGGCATTATAGGTGGAATTTTCGGCACCACCGGCCATATTAACCGATGTACTTGATATAGTGCCTTTTCTGAAGAATGCATTAACATTGTCGTAAGCCTTTAACTCATAAGTTGCATCTTGGTATTCAGGAAAAGCGGCAATTAAATCGGCTTGGGTAAATCGTGAATATGGATGGGGCACCACCACCGGAGGGTCGGTAATTTTGCCTCCCCAGTTACTGAAAAAGAATCCATCTTGTTGTTGGAACCCATCGCCATAGGTATCTTGCAAAACGGGTAGGTTCACCTGGTTTACAAAAAACGACTGGTTAACAGATATTTCCATTTTTTTATTGAGGGTTTTTTGCGAACCACCTTTTGTAGTTATCAAAATTACCCCATTGCGACCTTCGGCTCCATAAATTGTGGTAGCGCTTAGCCCTTTTAATACCGAAATGTTCTCGATGTTGTTGGGGTCAATGTCAAGGAACCTACTCGATGTTGCTTGGTTCCCTTCCAAAAATCCTTGTTCGTTGTCGGTTCCTGAATTGGTACTACCCGAAAAACGGACACCATCCACAATAAACAGAGGTTGGTTGTTTCCTTTGATGGAAGAATAGCCGCGGATGGTTATATTGGTTCCAGAACCTGATACCCCGCTTGTTGATGTAATTTTTACACCGGCCACCTTTCCACTCAAAACACGGGCAATATCGGTTTCCGGTTTTTGCTCAATTTGGCCTGAGTTTACGGTTGATACGGCATATCCAAGAGCTTTTTTCTCTTTTGAGATACCCATGGCTGTTACAACCACCTCTTCAACTCCAATGGTTGTAGGTTCAAGTGCCACATCAACAATGGTTCTCGATCCTATCAACTCTTGTTTCGGATTCATTCCTATAAATGAAAAAGTCAGCGTATCGGAACCCGTTGGTACGTTCAACGAATATTTACCCTCATAATTGGTAATGGTTCCTTGCGATGTCCCTTTTATTATTACAGAAACGCCAATCAACGAAACCCCGTCTTCGGAGCTGGTGACTGTTCCTTGCACTGTCCGCTGTTGAGCAATCAATAAATTGGCGCCCACCAAGAACAGACAGAAAAACAAAAATAATTTTTTCTTCATAATTTGAGTTTTAAGTTAATAAATAGGCTTGTGAAATGTTAATTACGATAAATATCTGAATGGAATGTTGCCTACGAAATGGTATTTCGATAAAAGGTAATTTGAATCGTTTAAAGGTGTATTATGTTAGGTGAAAGGTTACCCGAAAATGGACTAACCTCAAAAAAGGAGTGTGAATTAAGAGTTGAGTAGTAATTGAATAAAAAAACCTGACAGACCGGCATCTGTCAGGTTTAAATATCAATTATCTATTAAAATACTAAATACGAAAGAATCAAATTCTTTTCAGAAGGCTGTAGTTTGAAGCCAGAAGCCCGAAGTCAGAAGACTGAAGACTGAAGGAAGAAGCCAGAAGACAGAACTGAAATCAAAAGCTAGATGTCGGAGAAGCCCTGAATGGGCGTAATAACATAGCCCGGTGGCGAAGCCCCGGGAAAAAGATTAAAAGCAAATGCGGTGCATCCAAACATATTTTAATGGAATGCCATCGTAACATGCACCGCAACATAGAGAAGTCAAAAGACCACAACCCAGCACCCTCTATCCCTTAGCTATTGCATTCACCAACCCTTTGTGTTTAATTATTTCCATCAGTTTTTCGGGCAGTGGCGGAATCTGGAATACTTTTTCGTTGATCCTGATTTCTCCTTTTGCAAAGTCGGAAGTAACCGAATCGCCAAAATGGTAGGCATTTACAATTTCGGGACTTACAATTAATAGCAACCCTTGGTTGATGCACGAACGGTAAAAGATACGGTTCACCGATTTTACAATTACCGCTTTAACATCAGCATGGGCTAATCCAACGGCAGGATGCTCACGGGAACTGCCGCACCCAAAATTGTCGCCTGCAATAATAATGTCACCAGCCTTTACATTTTCGGCAAATTGGTCGTCGAACCCTTTGAACAAATGGGGCAAAATAGCCGGTGCATCGGAACTTAGTACATTATAGGTGAGGTTCCCGGCAAACATCTGGTCGGTGTTCAAGTTATCAACATCGGAATAATTCCAAACACCTTTGTTTTTTCGGTTATCGCCCGGTTTAATATCTACGGTAGCGCTTTGGGGCTTTGAATAGAGGAACTTTTCGTTGCCCGGCACTGCCCGTGGATCCGTTATTTCACCTTTTAATGCCGAAATTGCCACACAGGCGGGCGAAGCCAGGTATATCTGTGACTCCTTGTTGCCCATTCGCCCTTTGAAATTTCGGTTAGCAGTTGATATTACAGTGGTTCCATCGGCAGGGATTCCTTGTCCGGTACCCAAGCAAGGACCGCAGGAAGAACCCAAAATAATTGCTCCAGCATTCATCAATTTGGTAATAATTCCTTCTTCAATGGCTTGCAGGTATATTTCTTTTGATGCCGGGGCAACCAATAATTGCATCCCAAAAGGAAGGGTCTTTCCGTCAAGGATTTGAGCCGCAATTCTCAAGTCATCTATTCTTCCATTGGTGCAAGTCCCAATCATGGCTTGCTGAATTTTTACTCCTTTTACTTCGGCAACAGCCTTTACATTGTCCACATGATGGGGTGCGGCTACCAACGGAAAAATATCACCCAAATTAATTTCAATTTCTTTTTCGTAATTGGCATCACTGTCCGACCAAACACCGGGGTTCATTTCTTTTCCAAGGAATTGTGCCAATACTTCATCGGGTGGGAACACCGCATTTTTGGCTCCCATTTCTGATGCTAAATTGGCAATGGTCATCCGTTCCGAAATGGTCAAGGTTTTTACCCCCTCACCATGGTACTCAATACTCATGTAATTAGCGCCATCGCTGCCAATCATGCCAATAATCCAAAGCGAAACATCTTTAGCATACACGCCAGGTTTAAGTTTACCCGTTAGTACAATTTTTAATGTTTCAGGAACGCGGAACCATGTTTCGCCCCGCCGCCAGATTCCAGCCGACTCGGTGCGGTCGATACCGGCGGCCATGGCATTGAAAGCCCCAGCTGTTGAGGTGTGGCTGTCGCTGCCCACAATTACCATCCCCGGACGGGCGTGGTTGGCCATAATCTGGTGACAGATTCCGCTTCCCACATCGTAGAATTTTTTAACTTTCTGATCTTCTACAAAATGGCGGATGGTTTGGTATTGGGTGGCCAGTTTTGCCTCGGTAGGAGGGGCGTTGTGGTCGAGTACTACCAACAATTGATCCGGATCCACCAACTGGATACCACCCATTTTATTAAAGGTGTTTTTGATACTGGAAGTATTATCGTGGGTAAGGATTAAATCGGGTTTATGGAACACAATGCTCCCGGCAGAGGCTCCAAATATTTTTTCAACAAATGTTTTTCCCATAATAGTATTTTTAAAACAGTCCGCCATTCTTATATATCTCTAATTGAACCTCAGAAAAAGGTTCTCCCTGAACCGTAATATTGTTCTTCAAATTGGTAATTATTCCGGTAATAAAATCAACTTTTAAAACATCGCCATCGGCTATATCAAGTGTTTTCAGGGTTTTGTAGGTAACAATTGGAAAAGCAGCATTAATGGCGTTCCGTTCGTAAATGGCACCGTAACTTTCGGCCAATATAGCACCGATACCCAATGATGCAAAACAGTCAACCGCCTGTTGGCGCGAGCTTCCAGATCCAAAGTTCTTTTGAACTACTACAATTTCGCCCGGTTTTGCCTGCTTTGCAAAATTCTCATGCCCCTTTAAGTTATCAAAGGTGTATTGCCCCATTTCCTTACTATCAGTAATTGCCAAATAGCGGTTGTGGAAAATCATGTCGGTATCAATATTGTCTTCCTTTACATACCAACCCCGACCTTCAACGGTGGTTGGTTTCTCCGCTATTTCCTTTTTCTTTGTACCCAATACTTCTTTCGTTAAACCGCTTGTTTTGGGCGAAGCAAAGAATGCCGGTTCATCGGGAATATCATCAGGTGTGGTAATCATACCAGCCACTGCTGAGGCAGCTACAACCACTGGACTTGCCAAATACACTTCACCTTTTCCTTGTTTTCCGGGAAAATTGCGGTTTCCGGTACTAATAGTCACTTCACCCGCTCCGTTTTGTCCCACCTGACCGGCAGCACAGCCCGCACATCCAGCATTTGAGAGTAATGCTCCGGCATTTTTAAATATTTGGACCAACCCTTCTTCAAGGCATTGCTGCCATATTTCATCGGTAGCCGGAACAATTTTCAGTACCACACCCGGAGCTACCTGCCTACCTTCTAAAATACTGGCTGCAGCGCGCATATCTTGCATACGGCCATTGGTACAGCTTCCAATAAAAGCGGAGTCAATTTTAATCCCTTTTACTTCCGAAACGGGCACTGTATCGTGAGGTGCACCAGGACGTGAAACCCGTGGGGCGAATTCCTCCAAGTTTAAATTATATACTTTTTCATAATGGGCATCTGCATCTGCTTTAATGGGTCCCATCTTTCTTCCGGTGCGTTCTTCACAATAATCCATTACAATAATATTGGGTTCAAAAAGGATGATAATACAACCCATTTCGGTAGCCATGGAGGCAATGGTAATGCGTTCGTCTAAGGTAAATCGATCAACAGCTTCGCCATATATTTCAACCGAATAACCCAACAGGTCGTTGGCTCCAAAATGGTATAATAAATTCAATGCAATATCTTTTGCCCTCACTTCTTCGGGCCATTCACCGTTTAAATTAATCTTTACCGATGGAGGCACTTTAAACCAAACTTTTCCCTTGTTCCAAGCGGCAGCAATATCTTGGTCGCCCATACCTTGCCCAAAGGAACCAATAGCTCCTAAAATATTGGCGTGCGAGTCGGTGGTAACTGCTGTTGAACCGGGCCAGGCCAATCCCTCTTGTATCATGGCATGGGTACCAATTCCTTTATCAATATCGTAAACTTTAATGCCATTTTCGCGGGCATACAAACGGCAGATATGCTGATTCACCGCGTATTTTTGGTCGGAACCGGTTGGATTGCAATCGAAGGTGAAAAATGTTTTTAATGGATTTTCGATACCCAATTTGTGATCTTTCAGATGTTTAACCACATTGGCACCACCAAAATCGCGGGCAGCACGGGTATCTATTTCTATATCTACAATATCCCCGGGTTTTACGGTACTATATTTCGAGTGGTTGGCAATAATCTTTTCAATGAGTGTCATATTTGTTTTTTTTAGTTAAATATTTTTTTAAATCTGAAAAAGCAACTATTTATAAAAAGTAAACATACAAAAACATGTTTTTTACCATATTTATTGGCAAAAACTTGTGGGGAAATTAAACATTTATAATACTTTTGCAGCCAATTAAAAAAGTGTTATTAAATATAAATTTAGCCTCTTTTGTATGCAGAAATTGACAAAAATCGTAGCCACTATTTCCGATCGTAAATGTGATGTAGAATTCCTTGAAAAGCTATTTCATGAAGGGATGAATGTGGTTCGGTTGAATACGGCTCATCAGAGTCATGAGGACACATTAAGGGTTATTCAAAACGTTCGTAAAGTTTCAGAAAAAATTGCATTATTGCTTGATACCAAAGGTCCTGAAATACGAACCACGAGTGTAAAAAATGCTATACCGGTGGCTGAAGGTGAAATTATAAAACTCAAAGGTGCCCCTGAATTAGAATCAACCCGTGAGATGGTTTGTGTAAACTATGCAAATATAGTTGCCGATGTACCCGTTGGAAGTCTTATCCTTATTGATGATGGGGAGTTGGAAATGGAAGTTGTTGATAAAAATGTGGAATTCTTACTATGTAAAATAAAAAATGCAGGGGTAATTGATGGAAAGAAAAGTGTAAATATTCCCTCTGTTTCCATAAAACTTCCTTCGTTATCAGAAAAAGATAGAGAATATGTTCTTTTTGCTATTGAAAACGAATTGGATTTTATTGCCCATTCGTTTGTGAGGAACAAAGAAGATGTATTGGCTATCCAAGAAATATTAGATCAGCATAAAAGTGAAATTAAGATAATTGCTAAAATTGAAAATCAAGACGGCGTTGATAATATTGACGAAATATTGGACTATGCTTATGGCATTATGATTGCCCGCGGCGATTTAGCTATTGAAATTCCACGCGAAAAGATTCCGTTTGTTCAGAAGCAGATAATTAAAAAATGTGCAAAGCGAAGGAAACCGGTAATTGTTGCAACTCAAATGTTGCATTCAATGATTAAAAATCCAAGGCCAACTCGGGCTGAGGTTACCGATATCGCTACCGCTATTTTTGATGGCACCGATGCCATTATGTTGAGCGGTGAAACGGCTTATGGGAATTATCCGGTGGAATCAGTTCAAACCATGACAAGAATTGCTTTAGAAGTTGAGAAAGATAAAGAACCTTTTGTTGATTGTGGATACGAAGTATTAACGGATGATGTCTCTGCTTATTTATGTAAGGTAGCGGTGAAATCTGCAGTACGAATGAATGCCAAAGCTATAATTGCCGATACAACCTCAGGTAGAACTGTTAGGAATGTTTCATGATTCAGAGGAAAAGTCCCCGTTTTTGCAATGGTTTATCAAGAACGGACCATGCGTGAATTGTCACTATCGTACGGAGTTTATGCCAATCATTTAAAACCGTTTAATACCACGGATGAATTTTTAAGCTATTCTTCCAATATGTTGATTAAACACAAAGAATTGAAAGAAAATGATAAAGTGGTAATATTGGCTGGAAGTTTTGGTAAGAAAAAAGGGGCTAATTTTGTTCAGATATTACCATTGCACGATTTGCTTAAAAGAAATAAGTAATTCCGTTAGTACTTTTTGAACCTTATACAACTATAATTTTGAAAGACCTGGTTTACCGGGTCTTTCTTTTTAAAAGTAGCCAGAAATTATTGCTATTTTTAATTTTCTTTTATACGGATTGTTTTAAAGTAGATGGATTTTGCACAATTGAATTATCAATAGTTTTATGAATCAAATTTCCTGTCTTTTATCAACAGCTTATTGGCCTCCCATTGAGTATCTTGCTGCTTGCATACAGTTTTCTAAAATTAATATTGAATATTGGGAAACCTATCCCAAACAAACCTATCGGAACCGATGCCAGATATATGGACCCAATGGCATTCAATTGCTGATTGTTCCCGTTGAAAAAGGTTCTTTTCATAAAGTTTTAATAAATGATTTGAAAATTACTTATGATACCCATTGGCAGAAAAATCATTTAAAATCAATGGAGGCGGCTTATCGCTCAAGTCCGTTTTATGAATATTATATCGACGATATATTGCCAATTTATAAAAAGAGGCACACCTATCTATTAGATTTGAATCACGATATTTTAACCCTTACTTTTAACTGGTTAAAAATTAATGTAAGGGTAGATAAAACAATTTTGTATGAGCCAGCAGGTAATTTTATGGACTTTAGAAATGAAATTCATCCTAAATTAAAAGCACCAGCCATCAATAATCAAGTACAGCAACCATCTTACGTACAGGGTTTTGAGCAACGACATGGTTTTATACCCAATCTATCAATCATTGATTTGGTTTTTAATGTTGGACCAGAGTCATTATCTTTTGTGGAGAAGGGATTGCTACCTTGAAAATAATATCCAATGAATGAAAACATAGCCAGTAATGATAAGCCAATAGCAACATGGAACCGGTTCGTATTAATTCAAGTGTTAATTGGATTACTTTTTATTAAACTGCTTGCTGTACCTCAAGTTATAAAGGCCCAATCCTATTATTCTGTTTATCATTTAAATAAGGCAGATTATATTATTACTCCAGCTTCCTGGACTTTTGGATTGGTATTAAAATACGGAGTATCAACCAACGATTTATTAACTCAGGAAGAAATAGGAGCACTTACCTTAGATCCCTTTTTTGCTATGGATAATTTTGCTATGAATAAGTATAATCCCTCGTTGGATAAATTTGGAGATTTTATTATTGCAATTCCGCTAGTTGCACCATTAATGTTTTCAATCCCAGCAATAAAAAATAAGGATTGGCAGCAGGTTGCTACCTTGAATATAATGTATGCCGAAGTTCTTGGATTGACTTTTGGAATGGCGGAATTGAGCAAAGTAGCTTTTCATAGAATTAGACCTTTTATGTACAACACAAATTTGACTGTTGATGAACGGTACCTTTTGAATGAATCAGGCGATGGTGAAAAGTCATTTTACTCCATGCATACCGCCTTTGCTTTTAGTTCGGCCGTTTTCTTTTCTAAAGTTTATTCTGATTCTTATGGTAAATCGGCCCGCAGCAATTTGATTTGGGCGGGTTCCTTGGGATTAGCAACCGGAATAGGAATATCAAGGGTTTACTCAGGTCAACATTTTCCGACGGATGTTATTGCAGGAGCTTTGGTTGGTGGCCTTACGGGTTTTCTTATTCCTGCATTGCATCGGAAAAATCAAACCCGGACCTCGTGGATAATTGCACCGAATGGTATCAGGGTTACTTATAGGATATAAAAAAGGCTACCTTTCGATAGCCTTTATTTTATATTTTGATTTGGTTATAATGATTCCAATTTTACTTTAATAGCTTCCGCTTTTTCTGCCATTTCCAAATTAACATATATATTTTGGAGCGCTTTTAATGCTTTATCATTTTTCTCATCAAAGCTTACTGATTTTTCCATCAATGGCAATGCCTTTTTAAATTCATCATCAGCTTTGGCGTATTCGGCTTTAAAAGCTTCAGGGTCTGAGGTATTCAATCCACTGTTGTTGGCTTTTGACTTGATATCGTTTCCAATTTTGTAAAACTCCAATCCTTGTTTCAAATAGCAGTGACTCATTAGTTTTTTAAGTGTTTTATCATCAGGGTATTTTGTTAATCCTTGATTCAAAACTTGCTCCATTTTGGGCAAATTATCCTGTTTCATGTAAACCTGACCGAGTGATATGTATGGTTTTTCTTCTTTATAATTTAATTCAATTGTTTTTTCAAGATAGGGAATCGCTTGTTCCAGTTTGTCGGCTTTAAATGCGCAATACCCTGCATTATAAATATAGGTAGTATCCACAATGCCATCTTTTTCCAAAAGAGTTAAAGCAGCTGAATAGGCGGTATAAGCTGTGATAAAGTCTTTGTTTTTGTAAGCTTCATTACCTTCGTTTTTAAGAGTTATGGCATCCTTTTCCTGTGCAAAACCAATAAAACTTAGTACCATTAGTAAAGCAAAAATTCCTTTTTTGATCATAATAAATTAATTTTTTAGTTAAAATGAGCTTCAAAAATAGAAATAATGAAATGAAATCCAAGTTTTTTTTTACAAACAGGATATTTTTAAACAGGAAAGATAACAATTATTAAAATGGTGAACATCCAGAAAAACCTTGAAATCCTTGCATCCCAGTTGACCTTTGGTAGGGATTTCGTGTTTGGTATGGATGGTCGGAAAATTGAACCTGAGCATTAAAACTGATGTGTCGGTTAACATTATAGTTAATTCCCAAGCTAACATCTTTGTATTTATTATTTATGGGAGCATAGTTGCTTTGTGGATTTGTAAATACCTGTTCAACCATAACTCCACCATAGATGTTTACTTTTTGATTGAGCTTATAAATTCCGGTAGCATAAGTATAAACCGATGTGACGGTAGCATCGGTTTTAGCCAAACTTTTATCGTAATTCAATACGGTTATATTATTTAATTGAGTAAATGAGGCACCAACTCCTGCAACTATCGAAAACTTTTTAGTTACATCAAAGGTTGCTGAGGGAGAAAAATAGGTAGTTAAAAAAGAAGATTTATCTGATGAAAATCCGGCTTGAGTTCCAACCTCAAAATGATAGTCAGCAGCTCCTAGGCTAGTTGAAAATGGCTTGGCTTGGTTTTTTGATAGCGCCATTTGAGCCATTAGCATAAATGGAAATAAACCAGACAAAAGGGTAAATACTAATTTTTGGGTCATCATAATAATTTTTTATAAAACGGAAAAATAACAATTTAAATGCCAGTAATTAAATTTCGGATACTATCGGAAGTATGGCATAAATTATCAAATACTTCTTGCGAAACAAATATTTCAGTATTGGCTTGCAAGGTGGTAATTTTGGTTTCATTATTTGTAACAGGTTCCACCTTTGACGAAACAATAGTTATCTGATCATAAATCTGTTTAATCTCATATAACATTCCTAGTACCCGTTTAATTTCTGGGTTGTATTTATACTGTTCTAATAAACTAAGTAAGGTTCCAAGCGAAAGTTTTTGATCAATAATGCGATCAATTAACTCGTTATTGTTTGGCGAAACTTTAGTAAGTCCGGTGGCAATATAAAGCCCTTCAATCCAACCTCCAGCAATTATTAAAGCACCTATTTCGGGTCTCCCTGCTTCTCGTAAATAGGAACTGCTACTCATGAAAGCCTCTGTAATGATGGCCATACTTGAATCCCGATTATTTATATTGTTTTCAAGTCGTTCAACTATTTTAGTGTCAATAAAAGCGTATATTCCCATTTCATCGGCAAGGCGTTTTGAAACGGACATAATTTGAATGGTAGTTTGTGTTTGTATAAAAAGGCTGGCATAGCTTAAATCGGCTCCATAAACTCCAAAATTTAATGCTTTTTGTGCAGTGGAGGTGTATTTTTCAGCATTCTCAATGGAATTTAATAATAATGGATTAAAATTAGCTTCTGCTCTTTTTAAAAGCATGGCTGTTTCAATGGGCGACGGTAAGGAATAGAATACTTGTTTGGCTTTTTGAAGATCGTCAACCAATTCTTCCTCAGCAATCAATTCCTGATCAACCATTTCTTTTAGCTGTTTTTTGCTTTTTTTGTCAGAATTACAACCTGCCATTAAAAAGGAAGCAGCTAAAATTAATGCGATACAAAATTTATATCTATTCATTTTTAATAGTTTTTAAAGGATATAAAATTAAGCATTTTTATGGTAAATGAAACTTCTTTTAATTTCGGATAATTAAACTTCAATGAGAAAAGGTTTAATATGCCTAAAATAATTAACTAATTGAAAGTTAATAATTAAATAATAGGGTGATTTAATATAGATGTTCGTAAAATCATTGTTACAGTAAAAAATATGGTAAAGTCTTTTTGTTTGTGTACATTTGACAACTACTAATTGTTTTTAAAAAAATATTGAAGTAATATGCCAGCAATTATGCAATTATCATTTAAATACTTCTCAATGAAAAGTTCTATTCGTAATTCTTTTTTAATAGCTATAGTGTTGTTTTTACTATCAGGCAATCAAATAGTTGTGGCGCAATCGTGTTTTGAATTGGTTTGGAGTGATGAGTTTAATATTCCAGGAAAACCTGATTCTACAAAATGGACCTATGAGGTTGGAAATAATAACGGGAACAATCATGAATCCCAGTATTATACCAAAAGAATTGAAAATGCACGAATTGAGGATAGCGCATTAATTATTGAAGCCCGGAAAGAAACCTACAGTGGGTTTCAATATACTTCAGCCAGAATTAATACATACTCGAATAATTTGTATTGGAAATATGGGAAAATAGTAGCACGCATGAAGCTTCCTTATGGCCAAGGTATATGGCCCGCCTTTTGGATGCTAGGCAATAGCATTTTTACTGGGACCAATTGGCCTGCCTGTGGCGAAATAGACATTATGGAACTAGTTGGTGGAGGAGAAGGAAGAGACGATAAAGCTTATGGAACTCCTCACTGGGCCGATGCCAATAACAATCATGCGCAATATGGAGGGGCAAAGCAATTGAGCGAAGGTATTTATGCCGATGCCTACCACACGTTTTCTGTTGAATGGAATGCGACAACCATAAAATGGTTTATGGATGGCCAGCAATTTCATGTAATCGACATTACACCCGCAGCTTTGAGTGAATTTAAGAACAATTTTTTTATAATCTTGAATTTAGCAGTTGGCGGTGATTGGCCGGGATATCCCAATGCATCCACCGTTTTTCCACAAAAATTTTATATTGATTATGTTCGGGTTTATCAACTAAATAAAACTCCTGAAATAAAAGGAGAAAGCCTTGTTGTTAAAGCGGAAAAGAGCTTAAAATTTTCAACTGTTGAATCCAACGAATTTACTTATCAATGGTCGGTACCCGAAGATGCACAAATTATTTCAGGACAAGGGACACATTCTATTGATGTGAATTGGGGCTGTACGTCAGGAAGTGTTACGTGTAATTTAATTACAAACTGTGATAATTACAATTTAGAATTTCCCGTTTTACTTAATGATTTAATAATCATTGGAAAAGAACAGGTAAAAGAGAATGAATTAAATATATACTATTCAATTCCTCAAACCCTTGAAGCATCTTATGCCTGGACATTGCCGGAGGCTGTATCTTCAACCACTAATTTAGACACCAATGCAGTGTTTTTAAACTGGGGAACTAAGGATGGAACCCTCAAAGTAATGGTTGATAATACCTGTGGATTTGATAGTGCTTCCATAGATGTATCTATTTTACGACAATTACCTTATCCAAATGCAGAAGAACCTCATGTAATTCCGGGAACCATTGAATCAGTTTATTATGATATGGGTGGGGAGGGGATTGCCTATCACGATAAAGAACTAAAAAATTTAGGTACTGGTATTCGACTCAACGAAGGTGTTGACACCGAAGCCAATGACGGCGGTTATAATGTAGGATGGACTGAACCCGGTGAGTGGCTGGAATATACTATTTCGATAGCATCCAGCAAAAAATACGATGCCGAAATTAGGATTGCTTCCCCGAATACTACCGGTAAATTTAAAATATTGTTCAATGGGGAAGATCGTACCGGAACTATTTCGGTTTCCAATTCTGGTGGTTGGGCTGCCTTCAAATCAATATTTTTGAATGACATTCAGCTTTATGATACCGATACCTTAATGAGGATATCTATTGTATCGTCCGGATTTAATTTGGGAAGACTAATATTTGCTGATTCTATTACAAATGACATACATGGAATGGAAAGCGCAACAAATATTAACATTTATCCAACCATTACCGATGGCAAACTGTATGTTCAAAACCTAAATAACCAAACCGGTTTTACCATTATTGACATAGCCGGCATTGAAGTAAAAAAGGGGATTGTAGAACCAAATTCTTCTATTGATGTAACAAGTTTTTACCCAGGGTCTTATTTCATTATTATAGATGAACCCAATAGCCGGAAAGCCCACAAATTTATTAAAATACAGTAATTTATTCATATAAACTAAAATAGGATGAAAGGAAAAATTAATACATTGTACCTAGTGCTCATGGCTCTTATTGTTGCCTTGGGAGGTTTTTTGTTAGGGTTTGACAGTGCCGTAATTTCTGGTGCTGTACCGTTTTATAAAAATGTTTTTGGTTTGGATTCCGGTTCATGGATTCTTGGTTTTTCAGTGGGTTCCATTATTGCCGGAGCTATTATCGGAAATTTTATTGGCGGGCCTTTTTCCGATTATTTAGGACGGAAAGGGGTACTCATTATAACGGCTATTTTATTTACATTCTATGCCCTTGGAACCTCACTAACCGACAGCATCGTGTTTTTTGTGGTAGCCAGGATTGTTGGTGGGCTGGGAGTGGGCATGGCCATTTTGGTGGCTCCCATGTATATTGCCGAAATTGCGCCCCAAAAATACCGTGGCACCTTGGTATCCATCAATCAATTCAATATCGTAATCGGTATTTCAATTGCCTATTTTTCCAACTATTTTATTCTTAAAAATGTAGTTGACCCTACCATGAATTGGAGATGGATGTTAGGAGTTGGGGCAATTCCAGCAGTTTTGTATTTCTTACTGTTATTTTTTGTGCCGCAAAGCCCGAGGTGGCTTACTTTAAAAGGTCGTCATGATGAAGCAAAAAAAGTACTTTCAAAAATTGGTGGCGATGAATATGCCGTGCAGGTTCATTCCGAAATAGTTGCCAATTTGAATAATTCATCCTCATCGGGTAAAAGCAATTTTAAAGAAATATTTTCCAAAAATATGTCCACCATATTGATAATTGGTTTTGGAATTGCCTTTTTTCAGCAAATTACCGGTATCAATGCCATATTTTATTATGCACCCATGATATTTGGAATGGCAGGAGGTGCGCAGGATTCAGCCTTTATTCAAGCCGCTATTTTAGGCCTTACCAACGTGGTATTTACTATTGTGGCTATGTTCCTTATCGATAAATTAGGCCGTAAACCCCTGTTGATTATGGGTTCTATTGGTATCACCTTATCGCTTTCGTTGGCAGCATTTGCATTCAATGGTGCAACTTATAAAATAGAAACCGGCGATGTTGCTGGAATGGTGGATGTGGCCAAAGCCAGTGAAGACAAGAATAAAGATGTCGCTTTATTTGAATCGGGAATCGCTAAAATGGTAGATCAGGAATATAACAGCGAAGTTAAATTCTTCAATAAAGTGGAAGAAAATATTGGTGCGGCCAATTATAATTTATTCAAAAGCACCATTCTACAGAAATCAATTACTATGAATGCAATCCTTGTATTAATAGCATTAATAATATATGTATCTTCTTTTGCTATTTCACTGGGGCCGGTTATGTGGGCGTTGTTATCCGAAATATTCCCAAACAGGCATCGTGGTATGATGATTTCCATTGTGGGTACCTGGAACTCCATTGTGAGCTTTGCTGTAGCAACTATTTTCCCTGTAGAGCTCGAATTTTTAGGTACTTCGGGGACTTTTATGGTTTATGCCGCTTTTGGGTTGCTGACCTTGCTTTTTACCCTTAAATTCATTCCTGAAACAAAAGGGCAATCACTGGAAGAACTTGAAGTTACTTTAATAAGACATTAACCGTTTAATTGATAAACTATGAAAATTAATTTTTTTGTTTTACTCATTGCAATAGGATTACTAGTATCGTGCAATAATATGAAAAAAGGAACAAGTCCCGTAAATGTTAAGGTTCAAAAGAATTCCGAAGGCCAAAACCGACTTTTTGTTGATGGAAAAGAATTCTTTGTAAATGGTGCTGGTTTGGAATTCGGCAATATCGATTCGCTTGGAGCACATGGGGCAAATTCTTTCCGGACCTGGAGAACTGAAAACGGGGAACAAACCGCGGTTGAAGTTTTGGATAAAGCCCAAAAAAATGGACTTCTGGTGCTGATGGGAATTGAAGTGGCTCGTGAAAGACATGGTTTTAATTACAACGATACCGTCAAGGTGTTGGAGCAATTCAATGATATTAAAGGCCAAGTTGAACGGTTAAAAAGCCATCCGGCATTGTTGGGATGGGCTATCGGCAATGAATTGAATTTGGGAGCCAATAATTTAGCCATTTATGATGCAGTGAACGATCTTTCGAAAATGATTCACCAAATTGACCCCAATCACCCTACCACCACTACATTGGCAGGTATCGGAAAACGGGAAGTGGATTATATAAAAGAACATTGTACCGACATCGATTTTTTATCCATTCAAATGTATGGCGATATTGTTAACCTGCAAACACGCATTGCCGATGCCGGTTGGCAAGGACCGTATATTGTTACCGAATGGGGAGCAACCGGACATTGGGAAGTGGGAAAAACAAGTTGGGATACGCCTATTGAGCAAACCAGTCATGAAAAGCAAAAATCGTTTTTGAACCGATACGATTTGGCGATTCAGGCCGATAAAATCAACTGTATGGGTTCTTATGCATTTTTATGGGGACAAAAGCAGGAACGCACTCCAACTTGGTACGGTATGTTTTTGGAAAGCGGTGCTGAAACTGAAATAGTGGATGCTATGCACTACATCTGGAACGGAAAATGGCCCGAAAACCGCTGCCCGGTTCTCGATTCTTTTAAAATTGAGAATAAAACTGCTTATGATAACATTAAAGTGAAAGCATCTTCAAAAATGAATGCGGAAGTTTATTACAGCCAATTCAAAAACGATAGCTTGAAGTTCTTATGGGAAATAATTCCCGAAAGCAACGATTTGAAATGGGGCGGCGATAAAGAAAACAGGCCACCAACCATATTTCATGTTGAAGGTACTAGCAAAATGGAAATTGCCACCCCTGATACCATTGGAGCGTATCGGTTGTTCATTTATGTTCTCAATAACCATAACAAAGCAGCTACCGCAAACATTCCTTTTTTTGTAGAGTAGTGGTAAAACGATGTGAAGATGCTTGTAAAAAGAGCTGAATTCTATTGATTCGATAAATGTTTCAAATTTTAATACGAATGCACCTGTGGTTACTTGCCGTGGGTGCATTTACAAGTTAAATGAATGGTATTAAACAAGCAGGGAAAACGCATTTTAAAATCCCGTTAGGGATATAATATGAATAGCCCTGGGTTTCAACCCAGGGATCAAGTTTTATGGTATAAAATCGGCGCAAGCGCTACCGTTTAATTGAAATTGTGAAGAAACCATGCGCCGAAAATGGGAATTTCAAATTTCGATTCTTAAATGCGGTTGCCCTGATTAAACAAGTATTAAATTGCATTATTGATACTTAATTGCTTAATTTCAAACTCCTCTTTTTAAAACAAATTTTATGAAGTACGGCATTCTTTTTATAGTTCTTGCATTATTACTCAGCACTTCCAGTGTCAATGCTCAAAGAGAGGGTTCCAAACAGGTTTCCGATCCGGTCATTTATAGTAAAGTTGATAGCTTAATTCAGATCATGACCCTTGAAGAAAAAGCAGGTCAAATGCTGAATTTGGGATTGGCATCCATACTTACCGGCCCATTTTATTCCTACCGCGATACATTGGTTTTCGATTCGGCTAAAGTGCAAGAATTGTTAGTGAAATACGGTGCCGGATCGGTACAAAATTTGGGCAATTTTCCACTCACACCTAAGCAATGGAGGCAGGTAATTGGGTTTATTCAAAAAACCTCAAAGGAGCGCACACGACTTGGTATTCCCGTTTTGTATGGAATTGATGCCGTACATGGGGCCACTTATACAGCCGGCTCAGTTATGTTTCCACAGCAGATTAACTTGGCAGCTACTTTTAATCAGGAAAATGCTAAAAAAGTAGGTGAAATTACCGCTTACGAAATGAAAGCCAGTGGCATTCCCTGGAACTATGCCCCGGTGCTCGATGTGGCCCGTCATCCCTTATGGGGACGGATTTTTGAAAGCTTTGGCGAAGATACTTACCTTACTACTCAAATGGGTTTAGGGGCGTTGGAAGGAATGCAAGGAACTAATCCGGCTACCGATACCAAAGTGTTGGCCTGTGCTAAACACTTTATTGGATATGGCGCATCCTACAATGGTAAAGACCGTTCACCGGTTAATCTATCGGAAAACTATATACGGCAAGTATTGTTGCCACCTTTTAAACAGGCCGTTGAAAATGGATTGCTTGCGGTAATGGTTTCATCGGGCGTATTAAATGGAACCCCATCTCACATTGACCATTTTTTATTAACGGATTTGCTGAAAAAAGAACTGGGTTTTAAAGGAGTAATAATTACCGATTGGAGCGATATCGATAATTTACATTCGGTGCATAAAGTGGCCGCCGATGAACGGGAAGCCGTAAAATTGAGTGTTTTGGCCGGAGTGGATATTTGCATGGAACCATACGATGCCAGTTTTGTGGTTAATTTGGTTGATTTGGTAAAGTCGGGCGAAGTGCCTGTTTCGCGGGTTGACGATGCGGTACGTAGGATTCTTTATTTCAAATATAAATCAGGCGTTTTTGATAACCTCCTTTTTGACCATGATGACTATACGGAATTTGCCTCTAAAAAATCGGACAGCATCAACCATCAAATTGCTTGCGAAAGCTTGACGTTGCTTAAGAATCAAGGAAATGTATTGCCCCTTAAAAAAGGCGCTAAAGTTCTGGTTACTGGCGTTGCATCCAATTCCATCAATTACTTGAATGGCGGATGGTCGCGCACCTGGAGCGGGCAGGATACCAGCTACAACGATAAAAACAAACTGACCATATTGGGAGCTATTCAACAGAAAGTGGGCAAAAACAATGTATTATTTGCCCCAGGAACCGGATATACCGATGGCGACTATGTGGCTGATGCGGTTCAACAGGCAAAAAATGTAGATGCTATAATTATTTGTGTGGGTGAAAAACCGTCCACCGAAAAACCCAGCGATATTGATGAACTTGATTTGCCCGAAATTCAGCAGAAACTAGTCACTAAATTGGCCGAAACCGGAAAACCAATTATCTTGGTTATGGTGCAGGGACGGCCACGCATCATCCGAAAAATTGAACCTTCATCGCAAGGAATCATTATGGCATTCCTACCTGGAAATGAAGGCGGAAGAGCCATTTCCGATGTGCTTTACGGCGATTTCAATCCTAGCGGTAAATTGCCCTATACCTACCCGCGATATTCAGGCTCCCTTTGGACTTATGACCATTTATTGTGCGATGAGCGTGATGTGAATTTTGGTTTGGATGGCTTTACCCCTCAATATGAAGTTGGGTTTGGGTTAAGTTATACTACTTTTGAATATTCAAATTTAACGATAAGTAAAGATTCCATTTCAAAATCGGATACGTTACGCATTTCAATAGATGTAAAAAACACCGGCGAGCTATCCGGTAAAGAGGCCGTATTACTTTTTGTATCTGATGAAGTGGCTTCCATTTCCCCGCCGGTAAAGCAACTGAAACAATTCAAAAAAATAGCGGTTGAACCGGGTAAAACCGAAAAAGTGGAGTTCAAGCTTACTTCGAACGAGCTTCAATTTGTGAATCGGAATAATCAGTGGGTAACGGAGCCGGGCTTTTTTACCATTAGCATTGGTAATCAAAAGACACGGTTTAAATTGGTAAATTAAAAATTATCATTATTGATTGATTAATGTGAAAATATTATAGAAAAAGATGAAAAACGAAAATTGGAGTCTTTTATTTCAAGCAATTACAATTTGGGCTAAAGCCCAGTTTTTGTATGTTTTAAATTACCCCTGGCTTAAGCCAGGGGCAATTGAATCTCAAATTGAATTGGGCTTTAGCCCAATAGGTTATCATTTTAGTCGGAACGAAGAGAAAAAGAATGTAGTTTATAATCAGTTTTGAATTTAATAACAATGAATAATCAACAGATTTTTTTGGGTGAAACCCCAATCCATCAAAGCCAGGTAGAGGTTAAAGGCGGATTTGTGCAGTTGCAAGGCGAAAAGTTTTATAAAATTAGCGGATATAACCGCATGCCCGATTTTTTTATGTCAATTGTCAGTATTACCGACCATTGGATGTTTATTTCCAGTAACGGTGCTTTAACAGCCGGAAGGAAAGATAGGAACAATGCTTTGTTCCCTTATTATTGTGTTGATAAGATTCACGACCAGTACGATATTTCGGGCAGTAAAACCCTTGCTTTGGTTGCAAAAAACAATAAAAAATACCTTTGGGAGCCTTTCTCAAAAAAAACAGAAGGCGTTTATGCCATTGAGCGCAATTTGTACAAAAGCATTTTCGGCAATAAAATCATTTTTGAAGAAGTGAATATCGATTTGGGACTTACCTTCCAATACGGTTGGTATTTTAGTGATACCTTCGGATTTGTTAAAAAGTCGGTTTTATTGAATCAATCCAAACAGGAATTGACTGTTGAAATGCTTGACGGAATGCAGAATATTTTGCCTTATGGTTCCCATTATTCATTTCAATTGGAATACAGCAATTTGTCAGATGCCTACAAAAAGAATGAACGGGTGGTGGAGACCAATTTGGGACTGTTTATTCTCAGTTCAATTCCAGTTGATAGGGCTGAACCCAGTGAGGCACTCAAGGCTAACACAGTTTGGGAAGCAGGTTTGGAAAATCCAACTATATTGCTATCCTCAATTCAATTAGAACGGTTTAAACAAGGGCTTCCCCTTACATCGGAAACTGATATACGTGCCACTCGGGGAGCATATTTTGTAAATAAAACACTAACAGTACCCGCCAATTCCCAAAAGGAATGGATGCTGGTTGCCGAAATTAACCAGGATGCTGGTCAAGTGGCTCTGCTGAACCAACAATTGCTCAGTAGAAATGATTTGAAGAATCAGGTTAATGCCGATATAAATGCTGACACTGTGAAGCTCCGGAACATTGTGGCAAAAGCCGATGGATTGCAATTGACCAACGAAGAACTCAGTTATGCCCGCCATTATGCCAACACGCTTTTCAACATCATGCGCGGCGGAATTTTCATCAACAACTATTCGGTTGATAAAGCCGATTTTACTGATTATTTAAGCAAAATAAATATCCCTCTGTTCCAGCGCATGCAAGGTTGGCTGAGTGATTTGCCCCAACATTTGGAAAGCTCACAATTGGTGCAAATGGCGGAAAAATTGGGCGATACCGATTTAATCCGCATCTGCAATGAATACCTGCCTTTAACGTTCAGTCGCAGGCACGGCGACCCGAGCCGCCCATGGAACCAGTTTTCCATTGAGGTACAAAATACCGATGGGCCTGTTAAGTCCGATTATCAGGGAAATTGGCGCGATATTTTCCAGAATTGGGAAGCATTGGCGCATTCATATCCTGGATTCACCGAGCAAATGATTACCAAATTTGTGGATGCCTCTACCGCCGACGGATACAATCCATATCGGATTACCCGCAATGGAATTGATTGGGAACGGCCCGATCCGCATGATCCTTGGGCATTTATTGGATATTGGGGCGATCACCAGATTATTTATTTACAGAAACTGTTAGAGCTTTCGCATCGGTTCAACCCAGGTAAAATACAGCAGATGCTGGCAAAAGAGTATTTTGTGTATGCCAATGTGCCTTATCGGATAAAACCGTACGAGCAAATTGTAAAAACCCCGCAGGATACCATTCTGTTTGATTACGATTTGGATAAAAAAATCGGGCAAAAAGCCGCCGCTTTTGGTGCCGACGGAAAGCTTCTATTTCAATCCGATAGCCAACTGTATAAAGTAAACCTCACCGAAAAAATGTTGGTTTCGTTGTTAACCAAATTCAGCAATTTTATTCCTGAAGCGGGAATCTGGCTGAATACCCAGCGACCCGAATGGAACGATGCCAACAATGCTTTGGTGGGCAATGGCGTTTCCATGGTTACGCTTTATTACATGAGGCGTTCGTTGAGTTTCTGGGTTTCGATATTTAAAGAAATTAAAACCGATGAATACCAAATTTCAGAAGAAGTGAAACAGTTATTCAATGCGGTACACAAATGTTTTGATGAGAATCAAAACTTGTTGGATAATGGTTTTACCGATTCCAACAGGCGCACCATTGCCGATTCTTTGGGAAAAGCAGGAAGCAATTATAGGGAAACCATCTACAACCATTCCTTTTCGGGCAAAAAACAAAAAGTAACGGCTCAGCATTTAATTGATTTTTGTGAACTGGGATTAAGGTACATTGATCAATCCATCGATGCCAATAAAAGGGCCGATGGATTGTATCATGCTTATAACCTCATTTCAATTACAAACGACAGAATATCCATCCGTTATTTGTATGAAATGCTGGAAGGTCAGGTATCGGTACTGAGTTCAGGATATTTATCAGCTGCCGAAAGCTTAAAAGTGTTGGATGCGCTGAAAGCAAGTAGCCTTTTCCGTGCCGACCAATACAGTTATTTGCTATATCCCGACCGGCAGTTGCACCGGTTCACCCAAAAGAATAACTTGCCGGTTGAAGCTGTCAAAAAATCGGTGTTACTTACCAAAATGGCTGAGCAAAAGGACACATCCATCATCCATCAGGATATTCATGGAAATTACCATTTCAACGGAACCTTCCGCAATGCCCAGGGTTTGTTGGATGCATTGGATAAACTGGATAAAAACAGGTACCAATCGGAAGTAGAAATAGAAAAAGCCCAGTTGGGTAAACTATTTGAAGATTTGTTCGATCACCATTCGTTCACCGGTCGCTCGGGCACTTTCTATGGATTCGAGGGGCTTGGCAGCATCTATTGGCACATGGTTTCAAAACTGTTGTTAGCTGTACAGGAATCGTATTATAGAGGAATGGCTGAGGGAGCCGATGCTCGTATTTTAGGTCGTTTAAAAGATCATTACTATGAAATTAAAGCCGGAATTGGATTGTACAAATCGCCCAAACTTTATGGTGCATTCCCAACCGATGCCTATTCGCACACTCCGGGACATGCCGGTGCTCAGCAACCGGGCATGACCGGGCAGGTAAAGGAGGATTTTCTTTCCAGGTTCGGCGAATTGGGAGTTATAGTGGCCGATGGTGTAATCAGTTTCAATGCCTCGCTTCTGAATCATCATGAAATATTGACCGCCGATGCCGTCTTTGAATACCTTTCCCCAGATGGGAACATTCACCAATTGAATCTGAAAAGCGGTCAACTGGCGTTTACATTCTGCGGAGTACCTTTTGTTTACACTATTGGTAGCAAGTCATCGGTAAGTGTTATTGTTTCCAATGGGGAAGTAATTGAGAGTGATGGAAATAAGCTGGATGAGCTATCAAGCCATAAGATATTTAGCCGAAACGGCGAAATTAAGCAGGTTACTGTTGGTGTAGTTTTCAACTAATAATAAAAGTTTTAGAGGTCAGTAGATAAATACATAACAAGAAAGCAATGGTGTAGTGCAAATTGTATGATATACCTGAGTTTTTTTTAGTTCTACCAACTTACACTCAGCGCTAGTCCTCCCTTGAGGGAGGTGCCAGAAGGGCGGTGGGTGAAAAACCTTAACTAAACGACATTTGTAAAGAATTAATATTCACTTAAAAAACGGAAACTATGAAAAAGAATATCCAATTAATGTGTAAGGGTAAATGGTTGATTTGGTTCAATAAATTACCTATTATGGTTTTCATTCTGTTAATCATTGGATTGAGTGGATGCGTTCAACCACCAAAATCCGATTCCCTTAGCTTTCTTAAAGTAAAAGGGCAGGATATGGTGGATGAAACGGGAAAAAAAGTAGTGCTCCACAGTGTTGGTTTGGGCAACTGGTTGTTACCCGAAGGTTATATGTGGAAGTTTGGAGAAAATGGCGATCGCCCACGTAAGATTGAGAAAGTAGTAACCGACCTGATTGGTGAGGAACAGGCAGCACTGTTTTGGAAGGAATTCCGCAATAATTATATCACCGAGGCAGATATAGTGCGGATGAAGGAAGTGGGTTTCAATTCGGTGCGCGTTGCGTTAAACGCACGGGTGTTTTTAACCGAAGATGAAAATCCGCAATTTATTGAAGAAGGATTTAAGCATTTAGATGACTTAATTATTTGGTGCAAAGCACATAAAATATATGTGATAATTGACATGCACGGGGCACCCGGTGGACAAACCGGTGCCAATATCGACGACAGTCCCAACGATTTGCCGGAACTTTTTATGGACAAAAAGAATGAAGAGGCTCTGCTAAAACTTTGGATGGAAATTGTTAATAAATACAAAGATGAATCTACCGTGGCGGCTTACGATTTACTCAACGAGCCCCTTCCTGAAGGAACTGGAGCGGCTGCAAAATACAAACATCAATTGGAGCCCTTGTATCGCCGTCTCACTCAGGAAATCAGAAAGGTGGATACCCGCCACATGATCACCCTTGAGGGATATAATTGGTCCAATAACTGGGATGCTTTCTCCAAACCATTTGACAACAATACTTTTTACCAGTTTCACTATTATTGCTGGAATAAACCCGATAATCTGAACGATATCAGTTATTTCCTGAAGTGGCGCGATACCCTCAATACCCCAATTTGGGTGGGTGAGACCGGCGAAAAAGCCAATGCCATTTATTGGGAAACCTCCCAGTATTTTGCTGCCAACAATATTGGTTGGTCGTTTTGGCCGTGGAAAAAGATGGATACAAAAAATACCCCGTATTCGATAATCAAACCGAACAATTGGGACTTGGTTGTCAATTATTCAAAAGGAGGCGAAAAGCCTGATAGTGCAACTTCGCAGGTAATTTTAAATGAATTCCTTATCAACATTAAACTGGCCAATTGCGAATATTACACCGATGTGGTGAATGCCATTTTCAGGAGGATACCAGGAAAAGTGGAGGCTGAAAATTATGGACATGGAGGATATGGAATGGATTTCTTTGTTTCCGACAGTGCGAAAAAATCTAGTTTCTACCGAACAAAAGAGCCAGTGGTTATTGAGCTTATCCGCTTTGATTCCGCAGTTGATTTTTCAAAGCATAATTCCGAACAATGCATTGTTTTAAAACCGGATGAATGGACCCGATATTCATTTAACAGTGCAAATAAAGCGGATTACAAAATCAAAATTAAAGCAACTTCATCAGCGGTTCCGGCTAAGTTTCAGATAGAGTGCAACGGATTCAAAAAAGAGTTTGAACTGCAATCATCGCAATGGGATACTTTATCGGTCGAAGGAATCAATATGGAAGCTGGTGTAAATAATTTATTGTTGAAAGTGGTTGAAAGTAAAGTCAATATTGATTGGTTTGTTATTGAATAAAAGTGCGAATTAATTACATTTTATATTTATTTATTATGAAAACAATAAAAATTTGGTTATTGGTTGGTTTAGGGTTTGTTGCCTGTACCAACGGAACAAAGCAACCTGCTGGACCTGGTAACGGGTATCAATTGGTATGGAACGATGAATTTGATTCGCCCGGAATGCCGGATACCAGCAAATGGAGTTACGACATCGAAGGTAATGCTTGGGGTTGGGGAAATGCTGAATATCAGTGGTACACGGCAAACAGGAAAGAGAATACCTATATCGCCGATGGAAAGCTGCATATTGTGGCTTTAAAGGAAAAAATCGAGGATCGGGATTATTCATCGGCCCGCTTAATTACCAAAGGTAAAGGCGATTGGTTGTACGGACGGGTTGAAGTGTCGGCTAAATTGCCCGGTGCGTTAGGAATATGGCCGGCAATTTGGATGCTTCCTACTGATTGGGAATATGGCAACTGGCCAAAAAGCGGTGAAATTGACATTATGGAACATGTAGGTTATATGATTGATACTGTGGTAGCTTCAGCCCATACCGAATCATACAACCATGTTATAAGGACTCAGAAGAATAATGAGTTGCAGGTAAAGGACTTGCACGACAATTTCCATGTGTATGCGGTTGAGTGGGGCCCTGAGGAATACAGTGTTTTTATGGACACGCTAAAGTATTTCACTTTTAAAAACGAACACAACACTTATAAAGAATGGCCTTTCGACAAAAGGTTCCACCTGCTTTTGAATGTTGCTGTAGGCGGTGCCTGGGGGGCAGCCAATGGTTTTGATTCAACAGCCTATCCTCAAGATATGGTGGTGGATTATGTAAGGGTTTACCAGAAGAAATAGACTATTTAGGATAATGTACTTAAAAGCAATAAGTACCTTACTATCTTTCGAATAAGAAAAGTTCCATGAAATTATTTTCGTAGAACTTTTTTTTATTGACTGTGATATACTGAAGTATCGGTCGTATTTTGATTTTGGAATTTTATTATCAGAGTAACTACTCCTTCATAATTATTTATGCCCTCTTTAATGCTGTTTGCTTTAAGGTAAGAGTCGTAAATACTTGAAGTAATATTTTGCAATTTCTGGTACCGTAGGTTTTTCCAGTACTCTTTTATCATTAAATATTCATTCAGTACTTCAGGTTTTAGCAACGGTTTAACATCCAAACTGTCATAAAGTGTTTTTTCCTGTTTCATAAAATGCATCAGTACAAAAAGTTGGGCGCTGTATTCTATGGGTTTGCTGTTGCTTTCCAAACAGGCAAGCCAACCATAAAAGCTAGCTTCGGCTTCATTGGTAATTCCCAATTGATGTGCTTTTTCGTGAGCCAAAATCATGGGGTATTGAACCGGTAATAAATACTTATTTGTATGAACCTCGTTGGTAAAGGGTCCAAAGTAGCCTGATATGGAATTGCCAGCAAAAAAGCGGCTAAAAATCATCTTTTTAGAGGCATTAAATCTTGTTGAGTATGTAAAGTCAAACTGTGGACCCAACCGAACAAATGATTCATCCAGTGATGATTCAATAGCCTCAGGGTTTAATAGGTTAATTGTTGAAAAGGCATTGTTGGTGGCATTTATTTGCAATGCTAATCCCTTATAAAATAATTCTTTAGTAACTTTTATTGATTTTAGTTCCAATCTGGTTTCAATGGGCTGTCTGAAATAATTGAATCCCCAAAACCAATAAAAAAGTGAATACGTTATGGCAAGTATAGTGAGAATAATATAGGCTGTTTTTTTAAAATTAATTTTTCTGAAAACCCATAAAGTTAGGGTTGAAAGCAGTAACAGAAGTAGAAAAATATAAAAAATATCGGTAATTGAAAACGGGATAATTCCGCTTAAAAGAGAAACCCCTTGAGCCAAAATAGGATAAAGCTTTTTTGAATATAAATGCTCGGTGAGTGATGGAAAATGGGAGCAAAGCTGAGTAAGTAAAAAAGTTATAAAGCCAATCCAAACTGCTAAATACCGACGGCTAAAAACATTCATTACAATTCCCTCAATGCTTAATATTTGTTAATTCTAAAAGATACAGATTACACTATAAATTTTCAATCAACCAATCGGGTTTGTAATGTTGGTGGTGTTCACCAAACGAACCTTTTACTTCTTTGCCAACAATTTATAAGTACATTTTTCACCAAAAATTTGTGAGAAATATACCTGAGCCTCTGGTTTATCTTCTTCAAGAAGCAGTAAATGAGCCAGATTTTTGTTTTTTCGGTCTGATAAGCTGACATGGCATATTGGGCAAGTAAAATTTACCGTGTTTCCTTCAACAATGGTAAAATCTTCGCTAAACGAAGAATTATAGTTTCCAAGCTCACCTTCAATCATAACAATTCCCTTTAATCCGGTACGGGTTTTACCTGCTAGAATAATTCGATTTCCGATATTTACGCTATTCCTGCATTTAGGACATACATATTTTCCTTTCATTTTTGCTTCAATTTAAGTCGAGTTTTTAAACTGAGAAAAAATACAAAAAGAAATTATAAAAACCAATAGCTGAAATTTTGAAACAAAAGGCTCCATTATTTACTTCAAAAATGCTTAGAACCACATGAACCAATCGGGATCGGTGTACCTGTTTAAATGTTCACCGTAACTTTCCAAAGCCTCTTTTTCTACAATTTTATAGGTGCATTTTTCGCCATATATCTGCGAAAATACAATGTAACTTTCCTTTTCTTCATCATCAATTCGAATAAAACGAGCCAAACGATCGTTTTTTTTGTGCGTTAAATTTGAATGGCAAATGGGGCAGGAAAATTTTACTTGATCACCTTCAAGAATTGTAAAATCAGCGCTGAATTTACTTTCATAGTTTCCAAGTAAGGTATGCAATACAACAATACCTTTTTGGCCGAACTCATTTTTTGCAATAAGAACAATATCATTACCTACATTGATACTGTTTCTGCAATCCGGACATAAATATTTTGATTCCATATCCATAAAGTTTAAATTCACTTAATTCTCTATTAAGATACGAAAAAAAAATGTCAAAGTCAATAGTTGGCTTTGGTATTGTTGGGAAATACATCAAACTTAATTAGTTAACATCCTTAATTGAATCGCGGTGTGAAAGGTCAAAATTCCCAATGTTTTGCAAATGGTTGGGGTTAAGTCCCTCGTAACGGATTGCTTCCATTAGGTTGTTAAACTCGTTGGTGTTTTTTATTTTGGTGGAGCGGGGGTGGGGCCAGGGAATTTCCACGTCCTTAACAATTTTTGCCCCTTCGGATCCATCTTCATGATCATAATATTGCGAAATTACCAATAGACGGGTTCCCATAAAAATGGCTTCTTCCAAACTATGGGTCACAAAAAGTACCGTTTGTTTGGTTTGTTTCCATTGTTCCAGGGTAAATACCTGCATCTCTTCTCGGGTACCTTCATCTAAGGCTCCAAATGGTTCATCCATCATCAATATCTTTGGCTTCATTATCATGGCTTGTGCAATTGCCGTGCGCTGCCGTTGCCCACCCGATAGTTGATTTGGGTATTTATTGGCATGTTCAATAAGCCTGACACGCTCCAAATATTGGTCGGCTTCTTTTTGGAATTCCTTCCTTTTTTGTATCCATTGGCGTGTATGCGTAATTGGGTCAAATAAATTGAACCTCTCCAGTTCTAGCCCAAACATTACGTTTTCGCGGACTGTTTTGTGTGGGAATAAGGAATATTTCTGAAAAACAACTCCTCGGTCGCGGTTGGGTACGGTAATTTCCTGGTCGTACATGCTAACAGTTCCCGTTGTTGGTGTTTCGGATCCCAAAATAAGGCGCAACGTGGTCGATTTGCCGCATCCTGTTGGGCCTACTACGGTTACAAATTCGCCTTCCCTAATATTTAGGTTTATCCCGTTTAAGATGGTACGGCCATCATATTTTTTGTAAGCTTTTTTTAGTGAGATAATATAGTCTGACATGGGTGGTGTTTTTAAGTTTTTTCCTAATTTATCGTAATTAACTTATACCTTAAATCAGCAAATCGCAGTGCGACTCTATTGAAAAGGAATGTTTTACATTAATTCAACAACCTCTGATTTAGTGAAGTCGCGCCGCGACTATATTTCTAACCATTTTCAATCCATTTAAAACGGGTATCAATCCATCGGCGGAGCAACCAATCAATGCCAAACGCCAAAACGCTTATCCAAATCACATAAGGAATAATGGTGGCCATATCCATGTAGCGGCGTACCACAAAAATGCGGTACCCCAGCCCAGCTTCGGCAGCTAAGGCTTCGCCGGCAATTAAAAAAAGTATGATTGCCTTAAAATTCAATCGAAAAGTATCCAACACTTTAGGCAATATCTGCGGGAATACAATTTTGTAGATAATTTCGTGGGTGCTGGCATTTAATGTCAACCCTTTTGTTACCTGCTCTTTAGGGATTTCTTTAACACGCAAGAACGTGTCGAGGATTAGGGTGGGCGCAACTCCAATAACAATGAGTGCAATTTTGGCAGTTTCGCCTAACCCGAAAACTATGAATAATATGGGCAACACGGCCAATGCCGGTATTTTGTCGAAAAAAAGGATGAACCGATAAAGAAGTTTTTCCATATACGGAAATACACCCATGTACAGCCCAATTAAAATACCCAAAAAAATAAACAAAACAGCAATAAAAACGCGGTATGCACTGGCTTTGGTATCGTCCCATAATTGCCATTCGCCATTTTTCAGCATTTCCTTTAATTTTCCGGAATGGTAAGCCTCCTTTAACGTCCGTGGTTGGTTGGTTTCAAGCAATTCCCCTTCTTCGTTATATTGTTCTTCAATAACCGGCTGAAAAATTGCTTTGGTAAAACTATGCACCATTTGCCCAGCCGTTGGGATTAGCTTGTCGTTGGGGTTTTCTTTATGCCGGTTGATGGATGCGTATCCATATAAAATGATACTAATCGCGAATAAAAGTATCCCTAAAGTGGCCGACGACCATTTTGAGGGTTTTGCATTGATATTGAAAAACATAGCACTTGGTTTATTTGTTTAATCAATTTCCATTGTTTGCCTTTATTGAAAAACTGGAATGTTTAAAATAGTGATGATACCAACTTTTAAACATTCCAGCCTTACTGTTAACCCAAATTTTTACAGCTTGTTTTCAGCAGCCATTTTCATATAGGTGTCGTCGAAATGGAACAAAAGGTTGCCCGAATTCCCAATAATTTTGGCCCCGGGGAATTCAATGCCTAAATCATCGGCAGTTACAACACGGTCGCCTAACAATTTATATTTAAAGCAGAAATTGCGGACTTTTTTCATGTTGCCCATTATTTCTTCGCCATTCATATAGGCTATGGCATCGCTGGCTTTATAAAACATAGCCGTGGTTTTTAGCTGGGCTTTATATTCGGTAAGGCTAGAGCCGCCGGCTTTGGCCATCAAATCTAAAGCATTGTCGGCTTTAGCCCCCCGCGTGCTCATAATGCCCATAACTTCGAACCAAGCGCCATTGAGTGCTTTGGCCAGGGCTGGGTTGTCTTTTAGTATTTTTGATGGTACCATCATCAGGTCGAGTACCTCGCCGGGTATTTGCGACGAATCGAATATTTTGCTTACACCGGGAGTCTGCATAATTTCCATTACCAATGGATTCCATGTTACAACAGCTTCTTGGCTTGTGTTGGATACAAATGCCGGGGCAATATCGCTGTCGCTCACATTAATTACTTTCACATCGGTATCTTTCATCTTATTCATATCCAAGGCTCTCGACAATAAGTAATGCGACACGGAAAATTCCACCAAGCTTATCTTTTTACCAGCTAAACCGGGTATGGTAAGGTTATTCCTAACTAAAATGGCATCGTTACCATTGGAGAAGTCGCCCAAAATTACTGCGGAGCTTTCAATGCCAGAGGCAACCGGAATGGTAAGGGCATCCATATTGGTCATTACACAAGCATCAACCTGTCCGCTGGTGTATGCTTCAATGGAAGCAATGTAATCCATTTTAACCAATTTAATTTCGATACCCTGTTTTTTAGCCCAGGCATCTAAAATGCTCGATTTACTGGCATAATCCCAAGGATTCCATCCTGCATAAATTGACCACGCTACTTTAAAGCTCTCTTTTTTTTGAGCCGATGCCGATTGCCCTGTCATTAGCAACATCAAAAGGCTTGCTCCACATATTATTACGGTTTTTTTCATTTTATTAAATTTTTGAGTTTTGATTCTTTTTTGATTTTTGTCCCGATAGCTATCGGGATGATTTTTGGTGTTTTCTTGCTGACACTATTTACTCAATGGCGGTAATATCCAAGATAACATTATCCCTAACCGCGGACCCTTTTTCCATGCGTTCGATTGTTTCGTTGGCTTGGTCGGTAAGCATTTTGAACTTGTCAACGGTTTCGCGCATGGCAGGCAACGACTCGCGACGGAAATTGCTTATTTCGTCCATGGCCTGGTTCAATGAATCAAATGCCATGGCAAGTTTATCCACATTAATGGTTGATTCGGTAGCCATTTTTTGAATCTCAACACCTTGTGTCTGTATCAACTTGGCGTTATCGGCAATTAAATCGGAAGTAGTCTGGTCAATCTGCTTTTTAGCATCGAGTACCTGTTTTTGCTTATTCAGGGCCAACCGGGTAGTAACTGCAATGCGCAAAGCACTGGCCGTGATAGTTACGGTGCGGTTCACTCCGGTAATTAGCTCGTTATTGTTCCTTATCAACAAATCGTAGGAAATAACACCCTGTTGGTTTACCGCTAAAGTGGTTTGCAAGTCAATAATACGCTGGTTGAGCGGGAAAAGCAGTTCTTCCTGTATAAATCGGTATTTTTCCGATTCCGCTTCTACCTCTGTTTTTAATTTCTGTTCCAGCTTTTTATACAGGTGGTTTCCTATTTCGGTAGCCCGTTTAAGTCCTCCAAGGGTATCGCGCATGCTTTTTTTGTCGAATTCCAAGGTTTGGTTGTCGTCGAGCAATTGGTCGCGGCCGGCTTTCAGGTTTTCAATAATTTCGGCAATAACATGTTGTGCCGATTCGTATTTTTCAAAATATCGGCTTATGGGGTTTTTCTTTCCGAATATGCTCCGGAAGAACTTAGCCACGGCACCTTGTGGGCTCGAAAGATCGTAATGCCCTGGGTTTAAATCCTCCACTTGGTTCCGCAAGTCGAGCAGGCTTTTAGCCACGGGCCCGCCATCCTGGGTATTTGCCAGGGTTTTTACCGATTGGTCGAGAATTTTGCTGTGGTTGGCCAACGAGTTCTGAAATTTCAGTCCCATTTCATTTACATACCGTTTCTTGGTGTAATCGTCGATGCGGTCGGTAAGCAAGTCGTCAATCAGTTTATCGGTTTGTGCATCAATGGCCGGATCAATAACATCGGTTTTAATGGTGTTTAAGCCCAATTCCTTTTCAATTTCCGACTCGGTAGGAATTGCCTTGAGTTTCAATTCTGCTTCTTTGGCCACAAATCCGGGTGATTCCGTCTGGGATACTTGTTCTTTTTGAGGTACTGGTTCCATAGTTTTACATGTTTAATTATCGTGAATAATAGGTTGAACGCAAGGCCATTTCTTCCAAAGCCTTCATGGAGTTTTCCATGTCGAGCTGTGCTTGGTTGTTCTTGCTCCGGTTTATTTCAGAAATAGCAATGGTGGTTTGGTCAATTTGTGTGAGGGCGGCTTCATTTTCAGCCAAAGTTTCATCAATCCTTTTTTTTATGGTTTCATACGATTCTTGGCTGCGCAGCAAAGCTTCCATCTCCTTTTTTACGGCCATGTTGTTTTTATCTTTCTTTTCAATTTCTTTTAAACTGGCACTTATATAATTCAAGTCAATGCTTTTAAGGGTTTTTAACGAAATTACTATATGGTTCAAGTTATCGATGCCCGATAGATAAACCTCTTTTGCAATGCTGTAATAGCGTTGATAAGTCAACTGCGATTCGTCGAATTTTTGGTTGAGCACTTCAACCAGGATAGTAAACTTCTGGAGGAATTGATCCAATTGCAGCGCGGCATGTTTGCTACCCAATTCCAACAAATCTTCTTTAAGGTGTTTAAGTTTTTCATGGGTATGTTCATCCATAATCCGGTGCAGGTATTCAATGTATTGTTTTTCGAAGGTTGGGCCTTTGAACAAGGTGTTAATTACAAAAAATCCAACAGAAACGGCTGCTATGCCAAGCATTGTCAAAAAAACAAGGTACGTAAAACCAAACAAAGCGCCAATAATCACAATACCGGCAATTGCCGGGTGGGAATACCTAAAAGTCCAGTGTTCCAGTGCCGTATTTATAAGTGCTTTTTTTATAGCTCCCTGGGTAAAATCTTTTGAGGTAGGCAGCAGTTTCTTTTCAACTTCTGTTATGGCAGCTTCATTCATTGAATTTGTTTTTGTGAATTGGTAACTATTTTAATCAGTCCTGCAACAAAACGAATTCCACCCTTGCCCAGCGCATGTAAAAAGCCCTTATGTTTTCGCCGGTTTTTTGAGTAGGAGGTTGTTTATCTCCAACCCCATTGGCCAATAGGCGGTTAGCATCCACACCATGAACGGCAATCAATCGGCTCCGAACCACATTGGCCCGTTCCGACGATAGTTTTAAGTTGGCTTTTTCGTCACCTTTGCCAGTGTGCCCACGGATGGCAACCCGATAGTCGGGATAGTTGTTTAAAAGCATCATGGCAACTTTGTCCACAATCTCTTCACCCTGATAATCGAGCAAACTGGTGCTGCTCTGAAAAGTAACCGGTTCCACACGTATAGTCCCAATTTCAGGTAATTTGCTCCATTCTTCGGGGGTAAGTGCATCAAAAACTTTTGTTGTCCCGCTACTTGCAACCCCTGATTTTTCAGTTGTTTTCAACTCTTCCAAAAAGGAGCTATTAATCAAGCGGAACGGGTCGTCAATGTCGTCGGTAATGCTTTTGGTCCGGTGCATTACATCGGAACAGGAATAAATGGCATTAATAATTCCGTCTTTCGAATTCATGCCAACTGCCATTGGGATATCGAACAATTGCATGCAATTTTCAGTGAGCGAAAACCATTGAATACTTTGTACCATGTTGGATACATCGGCTTTTTCAATTTTCGAAATATTCGAGAGTTGCTCAACCATTTCGTCGGGGCGCGATTCATAGTAGTTCAACACCCTGAAATAGGTTTTCAGAAACGTCAGTACATAATCGGGGTTCTTGGCAACTACATCGCGGTGAAACACAAATACGTCAATAATGTATCCACTGAATTTGTCGCTGCCCCAAAGTTTTTTCATGCCAAGTTTATTTATCGCTTTTGAAACGTCGGGTTCCCACATAACAAAAGCATCGCCAACTGAGCGGTCTTTGGTGGCTTCTTTGGCTTTTTTATATACCTCGCCTGAACCACTTAACTCGCGCCGCCATGAATTGTCGGTTTGCAGTACGGTTAAATCGAAATCGGAAATGGTAAGGTCTAATAAAAAGGAGCTGGGCGATTTCGTGGTATAATAAATAATTAAATCACTGTTGTTCAAGTCATTAATTTTATTGTTCGGAAAAATGTCAGGAAACCCTACAATGGCATCGGCTCCTTTCGATTCGCAGATGGCGGCCACAATAACCCCAGGGAAGTTATGTTTCATGCCATGTTCAAGGTAGGAGTTGATGGGGAGCACAATGAAGTCATAAGTGCCATCGGAAAATTTTTTCAGCCGATCCTCATAATTGCCTTGGTCGTCATCAAATTTTAGCGACAATCCTTTGCGGGCAAGTTGTTTCTTCATTTCCACCGATTGCAGGTAGGCATATCCCAAATAACTGTCGCCAGCCCATTTGAGCGTTTTGGTAATTTGTTGGGCATCGGAGGTATCGGTCTGTTTTTTTTCAGTCCACAAATTTTTGCCAAAATAGGCCAACAAGGCAAAAATTACAATAACAATAAACAATACTATTGGGCCTTTTCTGCTTTTCATTTCAGTGATTATCTTTTAAGTTATTGTTCAATCAGAGGTTCGTTCAAATCGAATTCCTTGGGGTCAAAATCGGGTAGTTCGCCAATGGTTTTTTCCAGTGCTTTGCCCAATTCTTGGTAGTTGTGGGCATCGGTGTACGATAATGAATAGGTCTTTAAGGTGTGAAACCCCTCAATACATAAGCCTATCCCGTAAATAGCAATGAACGGATAGCGCGAAGCTTCTTTAAGCGATTCCTCGAAAAGATCGGGTTCATTGGCCAATCCGTCGGTTACAATTACCAAACGATATTCGCCATAGCCCAGTTGTGTTTTGTATTGTTCCACCAGTTTTTCGACGCCATAATTGGTAGCTTCGGCCAAGGGTGTGCCTTTTTCAGGATTTATTCCGCTAATTGCTTCCCGTATTTTATTGTGGTTATTAGCGCCAAGGGCTACCACTTCTTCAATACCCGAAGCGTTTGGTTTCCCAAAAACCAATAATCCTAGGTTGTATTCGTTGGGAATTTTGTTTATGTATTGAATGATGGCATCTTTGGCACCATATATTTTTTGTTGGCCCGCGCAAAACTCATCCATACTGCCGCTGCCGTCGAACAAAATGTAAATGTTTTTGGTAAGCGATGGCTCTCCCGCCGATTCATCAAATGTTACCTCAATATCGGCCAATTGCTCAGCAACCGGGGCGGTTTGCTCTTCGGGTGTTTCGGATTTGTTCTTTTTTGAGTAACTACATTTTACTATAACCACTATAATTAGAATAACAATCCAGATTATATGTTTTGATTTCATTTTTTTGATTTTTAAGTAATTCAATCCAGCGGACTAAATTCATCCAGTTCGGCTTCAACCTGCTTGATGCGGAACACTACTCTGCGGTTGGCGGCCCATTCTTCTTTGGTGCGTGGTGGGTTATATTTTGGGTTCATTGCACCCAAACCCACAGCCACAAACTGCGATTCATCGATATTTATTTTTTTGTTTTTACAATATTGCAGAAAACTCTTGCGCACGTTCTGTGCCCTTTCCAACGACAACGTTTTTACCTGTTGTTTCATCTGCCCAATTTCGGCTTTACTTTTAGCATCGGGTTCGTTATTGGCCAATGCTTTTTCAGCTTTTAAAACTCCAAGAGGGTCGGCGTGGCCTTCAATTATTACCAATGCACCGCTGTTGGTTTCAGCAATATCAAGGGCTAAGGCAAAATCGTTGGCATACTGTTCAATAGAAAAATCGCTTTGGTTGGCGTCAAAATTTATTTCCACCACAAACAGGGTACCTTTTTCCTCCCAGTCGGTTGATTCGGCATTTATTTTATTCTCAACGGCTTTGGCTACCTTAGTTTGACTGAATTTGGGTTTGGTTTCGGCTGTAACCGTGGCGTTTTTTAATCCACTGGCCAAAAGGTTGTAATCCCATACGGCTTGTTTAATAGGAATAGATGTTGTTAGAATCCCAATTGACTTAAAAGCCAGTTGTATTTCAGAGTTAAGGTTTTCGAAACTACGGGTTGTTCCTGTTCCTGTAAAAAAGGACTTGTTTCCTGCAAATCCCACAAATTCGCAGTCACCCAAAAGGGCTTCGGCATCGGAGGTGAATTGCGATGAACCCATGAGTTTTTCTGCCGCCTCGCTCAACAATTGATGATATTTGGCTTGTTGTGTGGTTTTATTGGCGGTTAAATTCCGTAAAGCCTCCTCCGATTGCATCAACGATTTTACAAAACTCATTACACTGTTTTTGTTGGCATCAAAATAATCTTTACGCACCGCATACACATCGCAGATAATGCGGCTTGCGGTTTTTGTGGAGAGCAAAATGGATGCACCTTTAACTGAACCTTCAGCCCCTGTTCCTACAGTTCCGCTTGAAGTTAGCAGCAGCGCATCGGGGGTTATGCACAGGGTGGCATCCAAGGTGGCATCATCTTGAAATGCAGTAACCGGATCAATAGCTTTACCCCCTTCTTTTTCTGAAATAGTAAGCTGCGAGAGCCATTTAAACTCAACATTGCTCAATCGGCCAGCTTTACTGAAAAGGTTTGCGGCATAATCCATGTGAGGGCCGTATAATTGTAGGCCAATTTTTTTGATGTTTTTTAGGTTTTTTCCTTCACGCACCACCATGGCATCACCGCCGGTACTCCATGTTAACTGGTAGATAACCACCAATTCGGTTCCGCTTCCTTTGAAAGCGTCCGCTGCGGCATTTATCATCCCCATAGTGCCCCGTAAATACGGAGTTTCGCCATTCAAACACATTTGCACCTGTTTTTTAAAATCGTCTTCCCTAAAAAGGGTGACATTTAAGCCATTTGCTTTAAAAATGCCATCCATGCCGCCCAAAATGGTAGCCTCATCACCGCCCCAAGTTATCATGGGTACTTTTAGTGTATTGTCGGCATTTACAGGTTTTAGCGAGTTGTTCACTAATTGCGACATAGGTTTGGCATTCAAATACTGAACTGTTTGCGCCATAATGGGCGATAATGCGACCAAGAGTGCAAGGGTTAGAAAGGGTTGGAGTAGCTTTTTTGTTTCCATAAGTACATATTTAAAATAGAAGTAGCAAGATACAGGTTTTTGTGGAAAATCATAGTTTTCCGATTCAAACAAATCAACAATAATTTATTTCGAAATTACTTCCCTTCCAAAAGGTGTGAGGGCCAACGACACCAGCTTAAAATGCTGGATGGCAAATGGAATTCCTACAATGGTGATTCCAAAAAGCAAACCAAAAACAAAATGGGTAAGGCAAATCCAAATGCCGCCAATAAAGAACCACAAAAAGTTCATAAGGGTTGACAAGCACCCTGGATTTCCAGGTTTGATGCGAATCTCAGCTCCAAAAGGCCACAACGCCAACATGCCCAATTTGAGCGCTTGCAGTCCAAAAGGGATTCCTATAATGGATATGAAAAAAGGTATGCTGGCCAATAAATATTCCAAGGCAATAAAAATTCCACCAAATACCAGCCATATAATGTTTCCAAGGGTTTTCATAAATTGTGGTTATAAAAATCCCCAAAGAAAATATGAATTCTTCCTTTGGGGATAAATAGTATTTTACTTGCTTTTGCTAGTTTCTTTGAATACCGAGGTTGCGGTGGCAATAACTCCTGAAATATCAGCCATGTTTTGCGGTATAATCATGGTATTGTTGGTTGAAGCCAATTTGCCAAACTCCATCAGGTATTGCTCCGCAATGCGCAAATTTACGGCATCTTTTCCATTGCTGGAACCAATGGCTTCGGCAATCGCCTTAATTCCCATGGCCGTTGCGGTGGCAATGGCTTCAATTTCGGCAGCTTTACCCATGGCTTCGTTGATACGTTTTTGCTTTTCGCCTTCCGATGTGGCAATTAATTCCTGTTTGGCTCCTTCGGCAACGTTAATCTTAGCTTGTTTTTCGCCTTCCGATTCAGCAATTACAGCCCGTTTGGAGCGTTCGGCCCGCATCTGTTTTTCCATGGCATCTTTAATGCTTTGCGGTGGAACAATATTCTTCACTTCGTATCGGGTAACTTTCACTCCCCAAGGTTCGCTGGCTTTATCAACAGCTTCCACAATGGAAACGTTAATGGTATCGCGTTCTTCAAAGGTTTTGTCCAATTCCAGTTTGCCAATAACGCTACGCATGGTGGTTTGGGCAATCTGAATGGATGCAAAGCGGTAATCGTCAATACCATACGATGCATTTTTGGGGTCAAGTACCTGTAAATACAGGATTCCATCCACTTCAACAGAAATGTTGTCGCGGGTAATACAAATTTGTGGCGCAACATCAATGGCTTGCTCCTTCAACGTATGTTTGTATTGAATTCTATCGAAAAAAGGTATCAAAATATGAAAACCTGCTTGAAGGGTATCGTTGTATTTTCCGAGCCTTTCAATAATATATGCACTTCGTTGAGGCACAATTTTAATGGTCGATAAAAAGATAATGAGTACTAGGATGGCTAATCCAACGGGCATAATGATACTTGAAGTTTCCATGATTACTTGTTTTTTATGGGTTTAACAATTAAGGTGATGCTTTTTTTTGCAATAATTTCAACACGTTCGCCGGCAGTAATGGTTTCATCCGATTCTGCTTTCCATAAGGTGCCGTTGAACAAAATTTTACCGGGAACGTGCGGCAAAATATCGGTTTCGGCAACGGCCGTTTTACCGGTTATCTCATCGTCGAGTGAAGCGGAATCTTTCCCATTTTCCTGAAACAGGCGGTTTTTGAACCATTTTCGGAGCAATACCAAAATGACTACCGAAGTAACTATGAAAATCATTATCTGCAAGCCGGTACCCATTGGGATTAAGAAGCACAGTAGGGCAGTTATCCATGCACCAAGACCAAAGAAAATAAGTATTAATCCGGGGACAAATAATTCCACAAGTGCAAAGAACAACCCGATTAAAAACCACACCACAGAGGGGTTTTTAAGAAATTCCAGTGTTGACATTTTTTATTGATTTAGGTTCTGTTTTTGGTTTTTTTGATGTTGTTGTGACGAACAGTATCAATCAAAGTTACAAGATTTTGGGATTGGAACGAATTAATTGATGGAAATTTACCCAACACGAAGAATTATAACAGATTAATAGAAATATATGAAAGCAATTAAAAACCTACCCACCCCTGCCTCTCCCTTGTTTCGACAGGCTCAACAACCGGGAGGGGTGCGCCCCGAATAAGCAGTAATGCTTAATTGGAAAACCCTCCCCTCTCTTAAAAGAGAGGGGAAAGAGGGGTGAGTATACAGTAGTATAAAATCGGCGCAAGCAGCGAAAATTCATTAAAAATGAGAAGAATCCATGCTCCGAAAATGGGAATTCAATATTTCAATTCTTAAAAGCGATTTCCCTGATAAACCATTTTATTCCGACAGTTCTCCGGTTAATATCTTTATCTTTGGATCAACACAAGTAGTAATCATTCGGATTAATAATATGCAAAAAACAGTTGGTTTAGTTTTCGTGGCACTTATAAGTGCTTCCATCTTTGGGTTTAGTCAAATTGTACCTGTTGGCAGTGGCAGTTATACCAAAACATTTCCAGGAACCGATGCCGCCGGGCGCAACAGTTTTCCATCGGGTACACCGCAAATAAGCGGAAATGCCATTGGCAAACCGGTTCCAACCAGCGATTGGTGGTCGGCTCTGGTTAAGAATGGAACAGCTTCCAACCTTTTTAATTACCCGTTTACCATGAAAACAACCAACAACGGGTTGGTAGTTACTTATATCCCTTTTGGGGTAATTGACGATATTGAACCCGTTACCGTGGGTGTTTCTTCAATGGCTGCTACTAAAACCACTGTTTCCGACTTTTCCGATTGGACAGTTACCATGGATTGGAATGATGGAACCCACAATTTCAAAGCTACTTCGGGTGTGGGAATGCCTTTTTTGCATTTTGTTAAAGATACCACCGATGTTGCCCAAATAACTGTAAAATCAGGAACGGTAACTGTTGCCAACGAAATGTTGGTTATAACCAATTTAAGGAACGGTGCCGACTTTGCCGTTTATGCTCCGGTTGGAAGCACTTGGACACAAAATGGAGAGGTGTATTCTTCTACTTTGAATGGACAAAATTATTGGTCGTTGGCGTTTATTCCGCTTACCGCAACGAATGTAACTACGGTAGCCAATGAGTATAAAAAATATGCCTATGTATTTCCGGTAAACACCATAGCCAATTATAGCTACAACGAAACCACTTCTGTTTTACATACCGATTTTGTGGTTCAAACGGAAGTTAAGGAAGGCACCGATACCAATATGTTACTTGGATTGTTGCCCCATCAATGGGCGCATCTAGCACCCGATTCCCAGCTTCCCGATAAATACAATTATGCCGTAATCCGTGGTCAAATGAAGACCTTGGAAGGAAATCGTTTTAGCGTTGAAAACACCTTTCACGGTATTTTGCCTACGTTGCCATATGTCGATAATTATAGTTCCGGGTTTACACCTACTGCTTTAAATGAAAAGATAGCCAGTCTTGAGAATACCTCATTGGCCACTTGGACTGATTCGTACAACGAAGGCCAAGTGATGAACCAACTGATTCAAACCGCCCGCATTGCCGACGAAATGGGGAATACCGCATCGCGCAACAAAATTTTAACCACCATTAAAACCCGCCTCGAAGATTGGTTCAAAGCCGAAAGCGGCGAGGTTGCTTTCCTGTTCTATTATAATACGGTTTGGTCGGCAATAATAGGGTATCCTGGAGGTTATGGACAAGATGGCAGTTTGAACGACCACCATTTCCATTGGGGATATTTTATTTATGCTGCTGCTTTTGTGGAACAGTACGAACCAGGTTGGGCCGCTAAATGGGGTGGAATGGTGAATATGCTGGTCCGCGATGCCGCCTGTCCTGATCGGAACGACAACCTATTACCATATCTCCGCAATTTCAGTCCTTATTCCGGCCACAGTTGGGCAGATGGTTTTGCCAATAATCCCGGGGGAAACAATCAGGAATCGAGTTCCGAAGCCATGGTATTTGCCGCTTCGCTGATCCAATGGGGGGAAATTACCGCCAATAAAACCATCCGCGATTTGGGAATTTACCTATATACCACCGAACAAACCGGAATTGATGAATACTATTTGGATACCAAAAACCGGAATTTCCCAACTTCGCAGCAATACAGCTTGGTATCGCGTGTATGGGGAAACAGCTTCGATAACGGAACTTTCTGGACCGCCGATATTGCGGCATCGTATGGCATTGAGTTGTATCCCATGCACGGTGGTTCGTTTTATTTAGGACAAGACACCGTTTATGTGGCCAAGCTTTGGAACGAGATTGCCGCCAATACCGGTATTATGAGCAACCAGGTAAACCCTAACCTTTGGCACGACCTTATGTGGGAATACCTTGCTTTTATCGATCCTGTGAAGGCCATTGAAATGTACAATTCCTATCCCGAACGGGAGATTAAATTTGGTGTTTCCGATGCTCAAACGTACCATTGGTTGCACGCCATGAATGCCTTGGGACGGGTAGATGCTAATATAACCGCCAATTATCCTATTGCCGCTGCATTTATTCTAAACGGTCAGATTACCTATGTGGCTCATAATTATTCCGATGCCCCCATTACGGTGGTTTTTTCCGATGGTTTCCGAATGGAGATTCCCGCCCGGAAGATGCTTTCCAGCAAAGACTGCGCAATGTCTGGTATATTAACTTCTTCTTTTGCACAGGCTTTTGTTGGCGGAAGTGTGGAATTGGATGTAACCGCTTCTGATGGAACTCCTACCAAAGTTGAGTTTATGGATGGAACCGTTTCGCTGGGAACCATCGTAACGGAACCGTTCAATTGGAAGGCTTCAAATCTGTTGTTGAAAATGCATAACTTTTATGCCAAAGTATATGATGGCGATAAATTCAATGTAACCAATATTTTTAGTGTTCAGGTGGGCAACCAAGTTCCTTTTAATTCAGATGCTTGGGCAATTCCGGGTACTATTGAAGCCGGAAAATACGATGTATTTGAAGGAGGCAAAGGCCAAAACATTTCTTATTTTGATGTTACCTCCAACAATTCCGGCAATTTACGGATGAATGAATCGGTTGATGCTTCAAGCAATACCGCTGAGGGAGCAATGGTTGGCTATATTTCACCCAATGAATGGCTGGAATATACAGTAAATGTGGCGCAAGCTGGCCTGTATTCTTTTGCTTTCCGCTTTGCATCGGGTAATGCTTCCGGCGGCGGTCCGTTCCATCTGGAATTAGATGGACAAGCCATTTCCAGCGATATTGCGGTACCTTCCACATCAACAACATCCTGGGATGTTTGGGCACTAAAAACGGCTATCGATATACCACTTACCGCCGGCCAGCATGTGTTGCGGGTAGCCTTTTCCTATGGTGAATTCAATTTGGCTAAAATGACCTTTGCCCGCACGGGTGATTTGGCTTACAGCTATCCAACCGCTTTGTCAGGTAGCAAGGTAAAAGTGCTTTTACTGTTAACCTCGGCTGAACTCGATGGCTCGCAGAGTACTGAATCGGGAGGAAAAACATTGACCTACGCCTGGACCCAGAATTATGGCCCATCTACCATTCAATTTTCCGATGCAACCAGTGCCAAACCTACCATCAGCGGTTTGGAAGAAGGAATGTACAGTTTAAAGCTAACCGTAACCAATACCGATATGCGCACCGACGATGATGAATTGCTGGTGATGGTGAGCAGTTTGGTAAATGTTCCTCCAACGGTATCGCTTGTTTCGCCTGCTGACTTATCGACATTTACGGCAGGGAAAACGGTAACCATATCGGTCAATGCCAGCGACTTTGATGGAACCATAGCCCAAGTGGTTTTTTATCAGGGCAATACGGTCATTGGTACGGCTATTACCGCACCTTTTAGCACGGAATGGAATCCGGTTGCCGGCAATTATTTACTTACCGCAAAAGCTACCGATAACGGCGGGGCCGAGAGTACCTCAGAAGCCGTGAATGTAACCATAGCACCAGTAATGAAATGCTCCGAAACTTCAACCGTGGCAACGCAAGGTTCATTTACCGATGGCTATAAATGTACCTTTGAAACGGTTGGAACCAATGTTACCATTACTTTTGAATTGTTGGATAACAAATCGGGTGTGGTAGCTTACCTTTGGAAAGAAAGCCCTTTTTCGGAAACACAAATGACCCCGGTTTCCGGTAAAATATTTACTTCCACCATAGGCGGACTGACTTTGGGAACCAATATCAGTTATGCCTGTAAGTTTGCTTTTTCGGGCGGAATGTCGGTAACCAAATATATAAATTATCAAGTGGGTAAAAACTGTGAGGTAATTGGAATTGAAATCGGTCCGCAAATGGAGCAATACATTTTTCCAAACCCAGTGAAAAACACATTGCACCTGCAATTATCCGATGAAAAAAATCAACTGATTGTGATGGACATTCTTGGAAATAAGATTATTGAAACTAATGTACCGGCAGTTCATGAATTGAATATGACTGCTTTTAAAACCGGAATTTATATTTTGAGGATTGAAAACAGGGTCGGAATTCAATATGTGAAGATTGTAAAGGAATAAAGGTTTAGAGGTAGGTAGTTAATTACATACATTTGTTATTTTCCCCCTCTGGCCTAAAGGCCATCTCCCCCGAGGGGAGAACTTACTCCGTTGTATGTTTCTTGTGGTATAAGTACCAGTCCTACATGAATTTAATTCGGAGCTAGTCCTCCACTTGGGGAGGTACCCAAAGGGCGGAGGGGGAAAAGGGAATCTAATACTGAATATTACCGATTTGAATTATGTATTTATCTACCGACCTCTGTAAAGGTTTTTTGTAAAGTTGAACCCACGATATTAGTTTTCCAACTCCCAAAGCATAAAAAAACCCGGAGCAAAAGCCCCGGGTTTAAAATATTATAATGTGCTACAATTAAAATATCCAACCAATACTTGCAATAAACTGGCTTTGACGCTGATCGGTGCTACATGATTCACCACCGGCAGAAATATTATCCCCAAGTTTACTTAATGCAAACTCATAACGCACATCAAGAGTTACTTTTTTAAGAATATCCAATCCAACACCGGCTTGCCCGCCAAAAGTAGCTTTTTGGGTAACTGCTGTAAAACTGGTGAGCATTTCATTTACTTCCGCTGAAGCAGATTTATCAGCTTTATTTCCTAATTTGAAAGTAGCCACCGGACCACCATAAAGGCGGGCTGGACCAAATTTTACCCCTACCATTACAGGAATATCAAAGTTGGTGTATTTGATTTCGGCGGCCGATTTTACTACACTGTTCGCAATATTTTCGGCATCTTCATTTTGAATATTTATTGTTGTTTTAGTTTGTGAGAAAATCAATTCCGGTTGAATAAAAATCCCTAAAACTTTGAAACGGGCAAAAGCACCAAAATGGTATCCAAAATCATACGATGAAGGTTCAAAAGATACTTTTGGAGCAGTGATAGTATAAAAATCAGGATTTGCTAATAGGCTTGCCTTTTGAGCATCTGTTGTTGTATTATCTGCAAGAATATTTGCAATTTCTCCATAACGAGCCGGGTCAACCTTAACTGTTGGTGGCTGATCAACACTAAAATCATCAAAACTTACTTTTGAGGAATTCAAACCACCTTTTATACCCCAACTAAATATTTGGCTTTGGGCTGCATGAGCCAGCAAAAGAACACTTACTATAAAAATCAGTTTTTTCATAATTTAAAATTTAGGTTTAACAAAGTATGTAAAGTTATTATTAATTCTAAAGTTTCAAAAAATTTTGAAATATTGATTTTATTCAATAACAATGGTACTTCCCAAATATTTGGGCTGTTTATTTATGATAATATCGAAAATCAGGTTTATACGGGCAAGCTTTTCACGCAACATGGTACGTGCGCCATAAGTTTTTGAAACGTCTTGTGCATTAAAACCAATGAGTTCCATTTGATTCCGGGCGCCAATAAAAATAGCCCGCTCGTTTTGAAACTGTTGCGAGATAATGGTAAACTTGGTTTCACCAAAAACTTTTTTTGCCCTTATTACAGAATCCCAGGTGCGAAATCCTGCATAATCCATAATGATGGATTCGGAGGGGATACCGGCTTTTATCAAATCGTTTCGTATGGTCCTTGGCTCGTTGTATTCAATTAATCCATTATCACCACTTATTAAAATATAATCAATTTTTTTCTGAGTAAACAAACTTACAGCGGCATCAATCCGGTATTGATAAAAAAGATTTATTTGACCCGTGGTGGCATATTTACTGGTTCCTAAGAGTAATCCTACTTTATTGTGAGGAATTTCTTCAACGGTATTATAAAGTTTTAGCTTGGTCCGACATTTAATTAGCTGATCAGGGCCAAATAAAATTGATAAGGCTGTTGAAGCTGTAATAAGTAAGAATGTAATCCTTTTTTTCACAAAATTTGTTTTGTTTAATTATAGGTTAAAATAATTGAATGGTCAAAATAATGAAAAAACTATTCAAAGGATGCAACAAATGGCATAAGAGTTGCGTAATTTATATTAATTCCAAATAAGAATTATTTTAGGGAAGTTTTTTTATATTTACGCAATTTTATAATTACCCAATAATACTTACTTCAAATAATACTAAATGAGGATTTTTACACTAATTGCCGCTTTTACTATTTTATCAATGTTGGTGCAAGCTCAACAGAAAGTTGGGTTTAATCATACCAATGAAAAATCGTTTGCTATTCAAGGGAAAAATGGAAATTCGCTGAATGCGACTTTTTCTTTGCCCCAACTCATTTTTGGTACTCTTACAGCCGATAACGAGACTTTTTTAACGCTATCATCGGAAGGTTTCGCAAAATGTTATGTGCCGGGTGAACCCGACTTGCCTGTTTACAATCAGCTACTAGTTGTTCCATCCCATGTGAATCTATCACTTACTTTGAATAGTTTTAGCGAGGAGCTGATTCAATTATCAGCCATTCAGGCCGATTTATTTATTAAACCGGCCATTGCATCAATTTCAAAAAGCCAAAGTAATCCGGATTATGTGCCCTTGGTAAAAGGAAAAGTTTACCAGTCGAATACTTTTGGTAATTCTCAGATTGTGGAGTTGCGCGAGGTGGGAATTATGCGTGATGTGAAAATTTATGAATTGGTTTACCAACCGGTAATATATAATGCTGTTTCCAACCAAATTAAAGTAAGGCACCATGCCAGCATTGAACTGAATTGGAATGAGAACTTCATAGGTAGCGATACCTGGGATTTTACTAATTTAAGTCAGATGAAATTTACCATCCAATCATCAAAAGCCGTTGAATTAAGAGAAACTTATGTTCTGGTTTCTCCATCAAAGTATAAAGAAACCTTACAGCCTTTTGTTCAATGGAAAATTCAACAGGGCTTTTATGTTATTGAAGCTTACATTGGTGAAACCATTGCATCGGCTGATAAAAATTTAATTAAAACTTACTTAAAAGAATTGTACAACAATCCAGCCGATGAAATTGCAGCTCCTTCGTATTTGCTCATCGTAGGCGATGTAATTGATATTCCTGCTTGGTATAACACAACAGATAGCCATGTTACTGATTTATATTATGCTGAATATACCAACGACTATTTGCCTGAAGTATATTATGGACGATTTTCGGCTATTACTGCACAACAATTAAAGACTATAATTGATAAAACCCTTTATGTTGAAAAGGGAGCTGCCAATCAAAGAAGCTATCAAAATGAACATTTATTGATAAGTGGAGTAGATGCCAGCTATGCCCCGGTTTATGGAAATGGTGCCGTAAACTATTTTATGGATTATTATTCAACCCCTGAATTTGGGGTTAATGCCCATTATTACCTTTATGGCTCTGGTTCACCTATTGTTTCAAACAATTCGCAAGCCAAACAAGCCATACTCAATGATTTTAATGCTGGGGTAGGAATTGCGTATTACAGTGCCCATTGTAGCCAAGATGGTTGGGCCGACCCCGAATTCTCAATCAGCGACATTTCATCGGTAAACAACAACGGAAAATACCCGTTAATGATTGGTAACTGCTGCCAATCGTATTCATTTAACTCAACATCGTTTGGTGAAGAAATTGTTAGAGCTGCCGGAAAAGGTGCGGTTGCTTATATTGGAGCTACTAACCTTTCCTATTGGGATGAGGATTATTTTTGGGGTATAGGTTTTACCAGTAATATTGTGGCAAACCCAACTTATGAAGCCACAGGTTTAGGTTCTTGGGATGCTTGGTTTCACACACACAATGAAACAGTTGACCAGCATGCTTATAATGCCGGTCAAATACTGGAAGTTGGAAATATGGCGGTGCAGAGTTCTAATTCCGATTTAAAAAAATATTACTGGGAAATATATGGTATAATGGGCGATCCTTCCTTGGTTCCTGCTAAATATCAAACTCAGAGGATTGAACCTAAATTCAATGAAGCGCTAATGGTTGGGCAAACCAGTTTAAAGGTTACTGCTGCAAAAGGTGCAAAAATTACTTTAATTGAAAATGGAACTCTTTTGGCTTTTAATAAAACTGATGAGTCCGAAGTGGCTAATCTTTCATTTGATCCCTTATTGCACATTGGCGATGCTGTGGTAGAAATTTGTGTGAGTCATCCCGATTTTGCTCCATTTATTGATACATTGAGAGTAATTGGCCCCAATGGCCCTTATCTGGTTATGAATAATGTGTTATTTAACGATTCCAGCGGTAACCAGAATCAATTAATTGAATATGGTGAAACCATTGATTATTATTTTGAGATTAAAAACTATGGTAGTGAAGAAGCGTTAAATAGTTCCGCCGCTTTTAGTATTTCAAATCAATATGTTGAAGTTTTAAGCGAAAATAACCCGTTGGAATTACCAACTATAATGGCAGATGAATCGTATGTAACTGACAAGCCACTCCGAGTTTTATTTAAAAACAACGTTCCGGATCAAGAGGTGGTATCATTTTTTGTTACTACAACTTTTAATGATAGTTTAACTACCGAATATAATTTTACTGCAAAAGCAAACGCTCCCCAATTACAAGAAACCAACTGGTTGGTTGATCAGGCCGGAGTTGGAAATGGCAATGGTATTATTGAAGCTAACGAGGAGGTAACCTTAACCGTGTTTTTTTCTAATTTTGGACATGCACAGGTTTCAAACACCACCTTGAATTTCAGTTCCTCAAATAGTGAATTATTGGCCGTGAGTGCCGATTCATTTCAAAAAGGGGGATTCGATATTTCCGAAACCAAAGCAATAGATTTAATAATTAAAGGAGATAGTAATTTTTTTCCTGGAACTCAGGTATTTATTAACTATGAAATTACTGCTGGCGACGATAATCAGTATCTTTTTGTAGGAAAAATTCCGGTTGTTTTAGGTCAAACGCCGGATATTATAATGCATAACGGAAATGAGCAAGTTATTACAGGTAACTTCTACGATTCAGGTGGTCCCAATGGAAATTATAAAAGCAACGAAAACGATACGTTAACCCTTATGCCACTTATTCCTGGCGAAGGGTTATTAATTTCCTTTGATGAATTTGATATAGAATCAATGAATGCAGGTGGTTGTTGGGATAAACTATCAATTTATGATGGCTCTAACATTGATGCACCACTTTTGGGTTCCTTTTGCACAGCAAACTTTAAAACCTACATTCAAAGCCAAAATAGTTCAGGAGCTTTAACATTCAAATTTGAATCGGATGGAAGCACCACTAAAACTGGTTGGAAAGGATTTGTTTCTTCTTCGCCCAAAAGTTCAGTTGCCTTTAAAATTGTTAGTGCAACAGGTATAGTTTATGATGCAACCATCGATTTTGTAAATACAACATTTAATACCAATGAAAGTGGATTAGCCTTATTTAATAATACCTTGAATGTGGGGAGTAAAAGTTATTCCATTTCTAAATTAGGCTATTTTCCAAAAACAGGAAAAATTGAAGAAATAAATGGTGACACAACTCTAACCATTTTGCTGGAGAAGTTACCTGATATTTGTTTTACCACCTCTGAAAATAATCAACCTCTTTCGGATGTGGCTTTAACTTTTAATGAGAACACCATACTAACCGATTCCAATGGCAATGCTACATTTATAGGAGTACTTCCCGGGACAAAAAGTTTTAGAGCCTCTAAAATTGGATATATTGATACCATAGGAACTATTGTTGTAGGTACTATGGATTATTGTTACAACATTAGGATGCGACTCAAGCCAACATATAAAGTAAACTTTATTGTAACCGATGAGTTTGGATTGGTGGATAAGGCAATGATTACTTTAGATGGGAATTATAAAACCACCTCACAAGATGGAACCGCTTATTTTGAAGGGTTGAACGAGGGAAATTATGGATTCACTATTGAAAAGGAAGGCTACATTCTTTATAGCGGAGCTTTGAATTTTACTAATGCTGATGTTACTAAACCAATTACCATTTATCATAAAACTTTTGGTGTGTTATTTAATGTGACCCATAATGGAACACCATTAGCAAATGCCAATATATCAGTACTTGGTGATGTAATAGTTACCGCGGCCAATGGTAAGGCTTCAATGTATGGAATAATTCCGGAAAATGACATCCCTTTTGATATTACCAAAGAGGGTTATGACAAATACAACGGAGCTTTCACACTAATTGACTCAAATGTGGAATTAAATTTGGAAATGACCCCTGTTGTTGGCATTCATCAAAACCAAAACCATGGTTTTAGCGTTTTCCCCAATCCGATAGCCGGGGATAGAAAACTATTGGTTCAATCGGAAAATCAAATTAGTCAACTGAATATTTATAATTATACAGGAGCTATGTTGGTCACTATAAATGAACAGAATACGGAAATTGAAGTTGATTTTTCAGCTTTTTCTTCTGGAATTTATATCTTACAAGCAAAAGTGGGCGATGAATGGTTTTTTGAAAAAGTGATTGTTGAGTAAAGTTTAAGCAAGATTGGGAAGCTTTTGAAATATTAGACTGCTCTATAATTGAACTTTCTTGCTTAAATCGAGTATCTTCAATAATACTATAGTTATGATAAGGGTAGCATTAACATTTATAATTCTTTTATTTTATGTGGCGCTAAATGCTCAGCCCTTTACTATAGCTTTTGAACAAAACAAAATACCTGTTGAAGTTTTATCAAAGCAACCCTCATCTCAAAAATTCCGGTTCAATTATTCAGGTATAACTGTACTTGAAATAAACACTGCCCGTGGTGTTTATAATCAATTGGCAGTTCCCGGAACCTACCGATCTGGTTTAGTAGGTGAACCTCAGTTGGTTAGTTCTCAAAAGTTGATTTCCATACCCTTGGGAGCAGAAGTTACAGTAAAAGTACATTCCTATCAGAAGGAAGAGTATCAATTAAACTCTTATGTGGCGAACCACCCGATAATTCCGTATCAACCCAGTGTTTCTAAATCAGAAGACTCAATAAATCAACCCTTTGTAATTTCTGCAAAGGCTTATAAAAAGAACACCTTTTCAAAGCAACCCATTGCCACAATTGAGGAATTAGGAACTTTGCGTGGATTGAGGTTGGCCAAATTGACCATCAATCCGGTTCGGTACAATCCAATGTCGAACCAGCTAGTTTTTTATAACCACATTGAAGTTGAAATACTATATAAAAATGCAGATTTTGTTTCTACACAAAGTCAATTTGAAACTACGTATTCACCTTATTTTACTAGTATTTATAGCAATTTTCTGGGTACAGTAAGTTACCCTAACAATCCCGATTTAGTTAAACAGCCAATCAGATATTTGATTGTTACTCCGGATAATTATTTAAATTCATTGCATGATTTTATTCAATGGAAAACACAAAAAGGTTTTGAAGTAGTAATAGGGAATACCAATACCATAGGTAATACCAACAGTCAAATAAAGACTTGGGTTCAATCCCAGTATGCCGACACATTGGAAGGAAAAACAGCACCCAGTTTTTTATTATTGGTGGGTGATATTGAGCAGGTTCCAGTTTCTCAAATTGGAACCAGCACCTATAAAGCAACTGATTTGTATTATGCCAGTGTTGATGGCGATATGTTTCCTGATATTTACTGTGGCAGGCTTCCTGCAAAAGATACCATTCAATTGGTAGGCATGTTGAATAAAATATTACTTTATGAACGCTACCAATTTTCCGATGATTCTTTTTTAAATAATGTTACACTCATTGCTGGAGCTGATGCAACCTATAATCCAAGGGTGGCTCAACCTACTGTGTTGTATGGAACCGAGAACTATTTTAATGCAGTTCAGGGATTTTCATCGGTAAATTCTTATTTAACAACCTACACGGGTTGTTATAATGCCGATAAAATGGCAGTGAGCTTTGTCAATTACACGGCCCATTGTTCACAAACAACTTGGGCAAATCCTTTATTGTCATCCAGTACGGTGAGCACCTATACCAATTACGGTAAATATCCTTTGGTAGTTGGGAATTGTTGTCAATCGGGCGATTTTAGCATAAATACCTGTATGGGTGAAGCTTGGATAAGAAATGCAAATGGTGGAGCTATTGCCTATATAGGTAGTGTGCCGGATACCTATTGGTACGAAGATTTTTACTGGGCTGTTGGGGCTCATGCACCCGTTGCGAACTCTTATCCAACGGTAGCCGAAAGTTCAACTGGTATGTTTGATGCTCCATTTACTTCGGATTACCGTACTGTTGATGCCCTTTTATTTACAGGCAATTTGGCTGTTACTGAAGCTCACAATCAGGGATATACAAGCGATGCCAGTTCAAAGTATTATTGGGAGGCATACCATTGCTTGGGCGATCCATCCATAATTCCTTATTTCAAAAAAGGGTTGGTTCAAACCGTTACTCACTTACCTAAACTTGAATCGGGTTTAGGTGAATTTATGGTTGAAGCGCTACCGGGTTCGCAGGCTACCCTTTCAACCAAAACACAAATGCTCGCCACCGTTTTGATTCCAAGCGAAGGCAAAGCCTCTTTATATTTTGATTCTTCGTTAGAAACCGATTCGGTAAAATTGGTGGTTACCAAACCAAATTATAAGCCATACCTTATTGACATTCCAGTTTCTGTTACTAAAAGTTCATTTTTGGCTCTAAAAACATTTTCATTTTCCGATGAAGCTGGAAATCAAAATACTCAAGCCGACTTTAATGAAACCTTGAAACTTACCATGGAAATAGAAAATATTGGGGATTCATTATCGCAAAACATTCTTATTAGTTTAAGTACCAATGATTCCTATGTTAACTCAATTACTTCATCGGTTTACTCTGATGCAGATATTTTACTTTCGGGTGAAATTAAATTGGTAACCAATTTTTTTGAAATTCAAATAAGTGACTCTGTTCCCGATCAACATGTTGTAATTATAACAGTTCAAACATCGGATAGTGTTCCTGGTAAATCAAGAAAGTACTATACGTATCAACGTCAAATAGTATTAAATGCTCCTGATTTACATATACTTTCCGCTTTAATTTTAGATGATTTTACGGGCAATGGAAACGAACGATTAGATAGGGGTGAATTGGCGATTTTAACGGTAGGTTTTGTGAATACAGGCCATGCTCAGGTAAGCGCCACTGCTGTTTTACAGAGTTTATTAAATGAGCCATCCATTCTAATAACTAATCCTGAAGTATATTTCGAAACAATCAATCCTGCTGATACAGTGTTTCTTTCTTATTCAGTTACTATGGATACCAATTCACTGGTTTTATCCGATACGTTGCAATTTTCCGTAATTGGTGCGGTGTATCAAAAAGCAACGGATTTCATTCTTCCAATTGGCATGGAATCACCCAGAATACTAGGAACCGAAGCCGTTCAAATATCTGATTATCCTTTTAATAATTATTATAAAAATAACCGAACCCAACTGCTTTACACTAAAGATGAAATAAGTCAAGGCATCAGTCAAATATCGGCATTGGGTTTTAATTTTTCAACCATTACTGCCAATGCAATTTATCGCGATTTAAGCAATTTTAAAATTCGGATGATAACTACCGGAGCCAATGAATTAACTACGTTTATCGACATGAGTAGCGCCCAGTTAGTTTATAGCCAATCGGTATTTTATTTACCGGATACATTGGGTTGGCAAACCATTGAACTTCAGCAACCATTTTCAATTACCAAATCAAATAATGTGGTTATTGAAATTATTTGGGGAACAACTGATAATTATGCTCCTCAAGATGTGCGGACTAAGGTTTTTGCCAGTGCTACATTAGTTAACTCGGTGGCTTATGGTTTCGATGATACCGCAAATCCGCCCCTGCTAGATGGTGTTTCAAAAAACAGACCGAACATACAATTGATATATAACGAACTGAGCATTGTTACTATTGATGTTTCAGAAAAGCAGTCGTTGAGCGAAGGAATTCCAATTGTAGGATGTAATCTTTCCATTGGAAATGAACTGGTTCAAACCGATGAATTGGGCAGAGCAAAATATATTTCCAAACCATTGAATGAAAATTTACTAATAAATGCTTCTGTTTATGGGTATCGCGATTCCTCATTCACTTGGTTAAAATCGGAATTATACAGTCATCTTATGCTTGAATTAGAAAGAAATCCGAAACTGGTAGTTGAAGTAAAAAATAATTGGGGGCTTCCTGTTTCTGGTGCTAATTTTACAATTAGCGGATATTCATTTATTACCAACTCACAAGGATTGTTAGAATGTTTTGCAGCCAAAAAGGAGGCATGGACACCCTTTGAAATAGTAAAAGAAGGTTTTTATACTTACACTGATTCAGTAAATCCAACAGGGTTAAATGATACCATACAAGTTGTTTTGGGCAATAATTTTGCTGATGTCACATTCAAAGTCACCAATACAAAGTTGCAACCAATTTCCGATGCAACTATTTCAATAGATGGAGAGGTATTTATTACAGATTCATCGGGCACTGCCATTTGTTCTGATTTTGCACCGGGAATTCACACATTTCGTATTGAATCCATTGGATTTTCAGAACTTTCTGACACTTTTAATTTGGCAGGTTCTGATACCATAATTTCAAGAACTTTAAAAACCATGGGTACGCTTCAATTTACCGTAACCGATGGATTTTTGCCTTTAAAGGAGGTTTCAATTTTTGTAGCTGGTTTTGAAGAAGTTACTGATGCATTAGGCAAAGTGAATTTTGAAACGATGGTTGAGGCAACTTATGATTGGAAAGCCAATAAAATAGGTTATTTTGAATCCACGGGTACCTTCACTTCTTATGGAAATGAAACGCAAATTGCTATAATTCTAAAACCCATTCCAGATCTTACTTTTTATGTTTACAACGGATTTAGCGCCATTAATAATGCTGTTATAAATGTTAACAATGCAAGCTATTTATCTGATGTTAATGGTTTGTTGAAGATGGTTGATGTGGATACCGGAGCTTACAGCTATTCAATTTCAAAATATGGTTATGAGCCAATAAGTGATTCGTTTATAATGGGCAGTAACGATACCATTATTTCGGTGAAACTTCATCCAATTCCTGATTTAAAAGTGGTGGTTTACAATTCTGAGAGTAGGATAGAAGGGGCACTGGTTGCATTGAATACTGATTCACTCATTACCAATTCCATGGGAGAGGTGCTTTTTCCAGATTTGGGAGCTGGAAATTATTCTATAACCATCAGTTGCTATGGATATCAATCAAAAACCATCGGGGTTGAGCTATCAAATACCGATACAACGGTGAGGGTTGATTTATTAAAAATGGCTGAAATTACTTGGCAAGTAACTTCCGGAGGCCAGCCAATGGATAGTGTAATCATTAATTTTAATGGGTCGGAATACCAGACTGATATTTTTGGAAAGCTAGTTTTATCTAACGTCGAAAATGGTGAATATGCCTACCATCTATTCAAATCAGGGTATGTTGAGGTTGATTCAATGGTACTGGTTAACGGAAATGATCAGTTACTAATTCATTCAATGGAAAAACTTACTGATTTTAAGCTTCTGGTTTTGGATGAAAGCAGTCTGCCGATACCCAATGTTTTAGTTACCTTAGAATTAGGAAATTTTACCACAGATGCTAACGGAATAGTTAATTTTGATGAAGTTCGGAAGGGCTTATATCACTATAAGTTATCAAAAGAAGGTTTTTTCCCGGTTACTGATTCTATTCAGGTAAATGCGGAAAAAGTAACTGAAATAGCCTTGATGCTTCGTGAGACTTACCGGGTTCAATTCACCGTTTTTGATTCAGAGAACAATCCATTGCCAGAAGCTCAGATAGCCTTCAATGGAGAATTGAAAAATACCGATTCATTAGGAATAGCTAGTTGGAACGGTCTTTTACCAAACCTTACTTACAACTATTCAGTGCAAAAAACAGGTTTTGTTTTAAAAACAGGTACTGTTAGCATAACCACTGCTAATTTGTATGAAAATATTGTTTTACAAACCGAAACATTTGATGTGACTTTTCGGGTAAGTGATGAATTTGGCTTTTTAGAGTCTGCCAATATTACCTTCGATAACAAAGTTAAAAACACGGGTACAACCGGCGAAGCCACTTTTTATAATATTCTTCCGGCAGATTCTATGAATTACGTTGTTCGAAAAACAAACACTCATTTAGCCGATACGGGATATATTTCAATTCGTTCTGATACATTGATTATCGTTAATCTTTTAACCATTTCGGTTTCCAATAAACCAAACTTTGAATTTTCGATATTCCCAAATCCAACCAAGGGTAAAATGTTACTTACCTGTAAACCGGTTGCTAAAGGAACAGCCTATCAAATTTTTAATTCTATTGGAACTATAGTTGCTCAAGGATTCATTGATTCAAGCCCTCAAACGATTGATTTAAGTGAACAAAATCAAGGGTTATATTATATATATGTAAGATTCCAAAATTCCTACCAAGTCATAAAAATTATCAGAGACTAATCATTTTAAATTGATCCACAACTCCAAATACTAACAATTATAGCTGCACAGCAGCAGCTTTTCTATGGAGAAAATAATTATTAGTTCTACTTTCGGCATTAAAATCATTCATCAATAATTTCTTTGATGAATCGCATTATCAAGTATTAAACTAAAAACAAATTTTGTGAAACCATCATTCATCATTTTAGTAGCTGCCGGATTAACAATTGTTTCCTGCACACAGAACCCAAAAGACGTCCAAACCATGGAAAATCCTTTGTTGGCTGAATTTACAGCACCGTTTCAAGCTCCACCTTTTGAGCAAATTAAGTCAGAACATTACTTGCCCGCATTTCAGGAGGGAATGAAGCAGCAAAAAGAACTCATTGCCGCCATTGTTAACAATAGTGATGAGCCCACTTTTGAAAATACGATTGAAGCAATTGAGAATAGTAACGAATTGTTGGATAAAATTGGCAATATTTTTTATAATGTAACTGAATCAGCTACTAACGATGAATTGCAAAAATTATCTGTTGAGTTAGCTCCAATAATATCAAGTCATGGCGATGATATTAGTTTGAATATAAAACTATTTGAAAAGGTTAAGCTGGTTTATTCAAAAAAGGAAAGTTTAGGATTATCAACCGAGCAACTTACCCTTTTGGAAAAGATTTATAAAGGATTTGTTCGTGGAGGTGCTAACCTCGATGAACCATCTAAAGTACGTTTCCGGGAAATAAATAAAGAATTATCGGTATTATACTTAAAATTCAGCGATAACGTGTTACAAGAGAACAACCGCTTTCAATTGGTAGTAGAAGATTCTGCTGATTTAGCAGGTTTGTCGGAAGGTTCCATTGCTGCGGCTGCATCCTTGGCAAAAGAAAAAAGTTTGGAAGGAAAGTGGGTATTCACCATTCAAAAGCCAAGCCTGATTCCCTTTCTTGAAAATGCAGAGAACCGGACTTTACGTGAAAAGATGTTCAATGCTTATATCATGAAGGGCGACAATAATGATTCTTTAGACAACAAAGAATATATTTCAAAAATTGTGAACCTACGCCTTGAAAAATCAAAAATGCTTGGTTTCGATAGTTTTGCTGGGTTTATCCTTGATAAAAATATGGCAAAAACACCGGATAAGGTATATGAATTGCTAAATAAGTTGATGCCTAAAGCTCTTGCTGTTGCTAAAAAAGAAGTGGCCGATATGCAGCAAATAATTACTGCTGAAGGCAAAAACTTTAAATTACAACCTTGGGATTATGATTTTTACGCGGCCAAAGTAAAAGAGCAAAAATATGCCTTGAACGAAAACCAGATTCGGCCTTATATGAAACTTGAAAACGTGCGCAATGGAATGTTTTGGGTAGCCAATAAATTGTACGGTATTACATTTACCCGTTTGGAAAATATGCCACTTTATTTCCCCGATGTTGAAGTGTATCAAGTAAAGGAAGAAACCGGGGATCATTTGGGACTCTTGTACCTAGACTATTATCCAAGAGAATCAAAGCGGGCAGGAGCTTGGTGTACCAACTTTATTTCGCAAAAATATAAAGATGGAAAACGAGTGGCTCCCATTATGTCAATTGTTTGCAATTTCTCCACTCCGGTTGGCGATTCACCAGCCTTACTTTCAGTAGATGAAACGGAAACATTGTTTCATGAATTTGGTCATGCATTGGATGGTTTGTTTTCGAATAAGCATTATGCCAGCTTAAACACACCACGCGACTTTGTTGAATTACCGTCACAGATTATGGAAAACTGGGCGTTTTCTCCTGAAGTACTCAATCAATATGCCCTTCATTATCAAACCAATGAACCAATGCCTATGGAATTGATTGAAAAAATTCAAAAAGCAGGTAAATTCAATCAAGGATTTGCTACTACAGAATACATTGCCGCTTCAATTCTCGATATGGATTGGCATACCATTACTGAAGAAAAGCAATGGGATGTAGTTGCATTCGAAAAAGAATCTATTTTAAAAATGAAACTTATTAATGAAATTATTCCAAGATACCGCAGTACCTATTTTCTCCATATTTTTTCCAGCGAAGGATATGCTTCAGGTTATTACAGCTATTTGTGGGCTGAGGTTTTAGATGCGGATGCTTTTGAAGCATTCAAAGAACATGGATTGTTTGATCGGACTACGGCCAATGCTTTTAGAACCAATATACTTGAACTAGGAGCTACCGATGATGCTATGGTTTTATACAAAAAATTCAGAGGAGCAGAACCTAAAATTGAACCACTTCTTGAACGTCGCGGTTTAAACTAATTAGTTGAGGCTGAGGAATGATGGAAAATTGGAATGATGGAAGAAAAATGGGAATCAAATTTACTGATTAAGCTCTAATATTTCCATTTTTCCATTTTCCCAACATTCCCATTTTTTTACCTTGTTACCTTGAAACCCTGCAACCCTGCAACCTTTCAACCCTTCCCACCTTCCCATTTAATTTTTCAAAAACAATCGTTAAATATAAATTGATATCGATTGAAAGTAAAAATATGCCGCTAAAAACGTATAAAACCAATTATTATTTTAATTTTGTTAGAAATAATATCTTTTAATGATAAAAGAAATTGTTTAGTTACTAACATTATTATTTAGCATTATGAACATTTACGTAGGAAACCTAAATTACAAGGTTCAGGAAAACAATCTTAAAGATTTATTTGGTGATTTTGGAACAGTTGATTCTGTTAAAATCGTTCAAGACAAAGCAACTGGTCGTAGTAAAGGATTTGCTTTTGTTGAAATGCCAAACGACGGTGAAGGACAAGCCGCTATTGATGGGTTAAACAGCACAGAATTTATGGGTCGGAAGTTAGTAGTTAACCAAGCCCGCCCTAAAGAGTAAATAGTTAACTTTTAATCCGGGGAATTATGCAAATTGGTACGGTTAAATGGTACAACGATACCAAAGGCTTTGGATTTTTAGTTGATGAGCAGCAAAAAGATATTTTTGTGCATCGTTCAGGGTTGATTGGAAAACAATCGCTTCAACCGGGGAATAATGTGGAATTTGAAGTAAAAGATGGAGAGAAAGGCCCGACAGCTATAAATGTAAAAGTTATTAAATAAAAAAAACCCGGTGAATCCGGGTTTTTTTTATTTAATATTGTTAGCATCCACCGCAACAACCACCGCTTCCGCAGCTTCCGCTTTCAGTTCCGCAACTTCCTGACCCGCAACTTTCTTCCAATTCTTCGGGTTTTGCATCGCGTATTTCCAAAACTTTACCTGTAAAATGCAGTGCTTCACCTGCTAACGGATGATTGAAATCCATTTTAACCGATTCATTTGAAACTTCAATCACTATACCGTGTAGTCTGTTTCCATAGCTATCCATCATGGGAATGGTATTTCCCAAAGTTATCAGTCCTTCGTCCACTTTGCCATCTACTTCAAATGCTTCCATTGGAACATCTACAATAGCCTGTTCGGTTACTGAACCATAGGCTTGTTCAGCCGTTAATTTGAAATCAAAGGTATCGCCGGTTGACAAACCCTCTAATTTATTTTCGAAGTGTTCCAACATCTTTCCTTTTCCAAATAAAAAGGTAAGTGGATTGTCTTGTTCAACTTTTTCAATTAATTGTGCGTCGGAATCGTCATACTTTAGCTCGTAGATAACGGAAACCATTTTTTCTTTTGCAATGTTCATCGTACTATTTATAGTTAATTTATACTAGTTGAAAATTTTTTTTGCTTTTTCAAAAATCTGCGCAAAGTAACATTCAAAAAATCGTTATTCAAAATATTTCTAAATAAGAATTTTGTTTCTGAATGTTATTTACAACTGAGGAACTGTTATTGTTTTGTTAAGATTAAAGATAATTTAGGAACCCTATTTTATGTTAATTAGATTAAATTAACTCAAACCCATCCTTCAATTTCTATCAAAAAATGGAAATTCAATAAAAATAAGTAAGTCTGATTATTGGATTTGAATAGGGGGAATAGTAGGTTTCATTTAAATTCCAAAGTATCAGAATTAATAACTTAGATCTTTGTCCCATTGATTGTGCGAAACCACCACCAACTAAAGGAGAATGAACCCAAAACCGTTGGTTTTTGTATTGTAATTGGGACGGATCAAAATAGGCCGATTCCAAACTAAGGGCTTCGTATTCGGCATATAATGCCACATTTTCGAATAGAATGTAGGTTGTAAATAAACTACCTCCATAAATCTGTGTTGATTGGTGATAGGTGTTATTATTGTAGTATTGGTAATTTCCTTTTATTCCAATAAACCAATTAGTATAAGGTTTATAGCCAATCATTGGCGATATATCAACAGCCGTAATGGAACCAAATTGAAGTCCTAAGCCACCCCCAAAGAATACTTTGTCGCTCAAGCGATTTTGTTTTTCAATGGCTCCTTGTGAAAATACTATATGAGGTAAAAACACCAATAACACGAATAATCTATGCCATTTCATAAATATCTTTTTATTGGTTGCATAGTTACTTTCAGTTTTCATTTTATATATACAAAGTTTAATGGCGTTTATTTAAGAAAGATTCACCCCTAAAATCCCTTCAAGGGGATACCTCCTCTGTGGCAGCAGTGCTAGTCCTCCTTTGAGGGAGGTGCCCGAAGAGTGGAGGGTGAAAATGTTAACTAAACGACATTGATACAAGATTAGATACTTAGGTTTGTATCAATCAAAATAGCATTTTCAAAATTCTGTGAGTAAAAATAATGTAAATTAGCCAATCTAAAAATAGACGGGTTTAATAAAAATTAGTATATGAATGTTTTAATTACAGGAACCAGTAGGGGAATAGGGTATGAAATGGCAAAATTGGCAGCAAAAGAATCTGGAAATAAGGTATTTGTTATCTCAAGAAATGAAACTAAGTTACATCAACTGGCCAATGAATGCAGAACAGCTAACCCAAACAGTCAGGTTATTCCTTTAGGTTTTGATTTAGCACAGATTTCTAGTTTTGGGGAGTTAATAAAGTCAATCAATAATGAAGTTAATTCGTTGGATGTTTTGATTAATAATGCGGGTTTTCTTCTTGCAAAGTCATTTGCTGAAATGCTTCCCGAAGAAAATGAAAAAATCTACAAAGTGAATGTATTGGGCCCAATGGAATTAATTAGGCATTGTTTACCTCTTTTGCAAAAATCGAAAGCCGCCCATATTGTTAACATAAGTAGCATGGGGGGATTTCAAGGAAGCGTTAAATTCACCGGATTAGCCAGTTATGCTTCAAGTAAAGCTGCTATTGCAGTACTTACTGAATGTTTAGCTGAAGAATTTAAAGAAACAACTATTAAGATTAATTGCTTAGCACTTGGAGCGGTATCAACGGAAATGCTTGCTGAGGCTTTTCCGGGGTATCAAGCACAAACGTCGGCAGTAGAGATGGCCGAATATATTTGGCAATTTGCAAAGGAAGGACATAAAATGTTTAATGGTAAAATTTTGCCTGTCTCAAAATCAACGCCGTAGCTTAAAATCAGTAATTGTAGGGTTGAAGAAAGAACTTTAGTTATACACTTTAAGCTCTACTTCGCCGCGCATTACCAATAATCCATTCATTGCCAGGGAGTGCATTTCATCCTCGCCTGGAAATACGAAAACAGGGGCAATAAAACCAACCATATTACGGATGTAACTTACAATTTCTTTATTGTTTGCAACCCCTCCGGTTATTAGTATTCCATGAACTTCACCATACAGTACGGTGGCCATTTCTCCAATTGCTTTCCCTATTTGGTAGGCCATGGCATCTTGAATTAATATCGCTTTTTCATCGCCATTCTTTGCTTTAACTTCAATCTCATACGATGAATTGGTACCAAAATAGGCCATTAGACCACCTTTTCCGGTTAACATTTTTTTTACATCATTGTAAGTGTATTTGCCGCTATAACACAAGCGAACCAATTGTCCGGCAGGCAAACTACCGGAACGTTCTGGTGAAAAGGAACCATCACCATCCAAAGCATTATTAACATCAATTACTTTACCGTGGTAATGCGCTCCCACTGAAATTCCACCACCTAAGTGAGCTACAATAAGATTCATATCTTCATAATTAGCATCGCGGCTTTTGGCAAATTGCCGGGCAATAGCTTTTTGATTTAAAGCATGAAATATTGATACCCGCTCAAACTCAGGGTGACCTGATATTCTGGCAACATCCTGCAATTCATCCACTACAACGGGGTCAGCAATAAAGGCCCTTGCCAATGGCAAAGTTTGGGCAATATTTAATGCAATTAATCCGCCAAGGTTGCTGGCATGTTCACCCATAATTCCTTTTTCAAGGTCTTCTTTCATTTGTTGGTTTACTTCATAAACGCCCCCATGAACCGGTTTTATTAGACCTCCACGACCAACAACTACAGTAATTTTAGTTACATCAATATCAGCATTCATCAATTCCTTAATTATAACCTCTTTTCGAAATTCGAATTGGTCTGTAATCCGATTGAATTTATCCAATTCTTCGGAACTATGTCTGATGGTTTTAAGAAAAACGGAACGATCGTTATGGTAAACCGCAATCTTAGTAGAAGTTGATCCCGGATTTATAGCTAATATTTTTATTGATTCCATAAGGTTGTAGTGTTATTTGTAACTAGTGGAGGTATTATTCAAGTTTAGTGTTCTCAATATAGAGCTTCAAATTCAAGTAAGCTTTTATTTTGATAAAGCTAACATGGCGCATAATGCGATGGAATTCAATTTGGTTTTTGTGCTGTCGCCCCGTGATGAAAGAACACAAGGAACCTTTGCACCGGCTACAAAAGCGCCCATTTCGGCTGTACTCATTTTCGAATTCATTTTATAGAAAACATTGGCAGCATCCAAATTTGGGAAAAGCAAACAATCGGCATTGCCGGCAACTTCGCCACTAATCCCTTTTATTTGAGCCGATTCTAAGTCAATGCTGGCATCCAGTGAAAGCGGACCGTCAATAAAAGCACCTTTAATTTGACCCCGGTCACCCATTTTGGCTATAATACTGGCATCTACCGATGAGGGTAACCCTGTAAGCACCTGCTCGGAAGCTGAAATGACGGCCAACCTGGGTTTTTCAATGCCCAACGATTGAGCGGTTTGAATTAAGTAATTGGCAATGGCTACTTTTTGCTGCAAATCGGGTTCCGGAATAATAGCCACATCGCCAACCACCAATAATTTATGATAGTGCGAGTTTTCAATTACGGTAACATGACTAAGCACTGCTTTGGGAGGCAATAAGCCGGCTTCTTTATTAAGAATGGCCCGCATGTATTTATCGGTTGAAAGCAATCCTTTCATAAGAATGTCTCCCTGTCCATCATTTATTAATTTTACAGCTATATCGCCCGCTTTGGAATCTGATTTGCAATCAACGATTTTAAATTTTTTACTATTGATATTTTCCGCTTTGCAAACTTTTTCAATTTCAATGGTATCTCCAACCAAAATTCCTTCAACAATACCTAAATCAATAGCTTGACTTACAGCGCATATCGTATGTGAATCGTTGGCCCATGCGGCTATTAATTTCTTTTTTACAGTTCCTTGTAGCACTTCATACATTTGCTCCAACTTGGTAATATTCATAGATTTTATTTTTACGGATTACTTTTTATGGATGCAAAGCTAATGCTTGTATTTTATATATATACCGTGTTTTACAGCACGGTAAATAAAAAAGGCTGCTTCCTTAAATGAAACAGCCTTTTATTAAATTTTAGTTTAATTTTTAAGCAAAAAGCTATAATATCAATTATTTGCTATCGGTAATTTTTTCCAATGAATACACATAATTTCCCCAATTATCGTAACTGTTTTTTATTACCACATAAAGGGTATTGCTATCATATTCAATAAATGTAGGGACTCCGAATAAGCTAATTTCATTGATTTTAGTCAAATCAGGCAATTGAAATTGATAAATAGTATTTGATTCGTCAGAACTGCAATAGATTGAATTGTTCGAAAAGGTATAATCGTTACATTCATTATAATTTGCAATGTTATAAATAGTGCCAATTTGATTCATATTGTCATCAAATAAATTTCCTTGAACCCCTCTCACAACATAAGACTCAGCAATATTTGTTTTTAATATTAATTCATTTGAATAATTATAATAAGTATTATCAATTAATGAAATTTGACCATTTGTACTCAATGAATATCTATACATATAATAGTTATCACTTGCAAGTATTTGATTTTTAGAACTCAAAAACAGTAATTTAACATTTTGTCCTGTATATAAACTTGAGACTTTTTGTTTAGTACCACGATCATATATAGTTATCTGATAGTAATCTGAAACTATCAGATGGCCATTATCATCGGATGTTAATACAAATATTGAATTATCTAAAACTATCTCATCTTTTTTAGTAAGATCAATAGGGTTGTATATTAGAAGTCTGTTTCCTGATAATATGTAAAGTTCTTTTACCCCCTTATAATCGAGTAAATAAATATTATTGATTCCTTGGTTTATGGATTGAATAAGTAAACTTTTTTTTGAAACATAATTTACCTTTTCAATAGATGAATAATTGGCCACGTAAATTATATCCTCTTCTGGCCACCAGCAAGCAAAAGTGGGTGTAACAGAAAAATTGAATATATCAGGGTTGTTTAATTCAACAATATTTGAGGTACTGGTTTGATATTCATTATATTGTACTCTTACCCTAAAGTAAACCGTCATATATTGACCAAATTTAGGGCATGTATATTCAGTGGTTTGATAGTCATTAATACTTATAAGTGAAGTCCAATAATTTTTATCAATTGACCACTGAACACTATACTGAGTAAAACTTTCAACTTGTAATAACGACCAATTAAGTTTTATATCGTTTTCGGTACTTGAAATACTGAGTTTTAATTGTTTGCTTAAATGAATTGAATCATTATTATCCTCGCAGGAATATAATAATATGAGTAAAAGAAAGCTGAATAAGATATTTTTCATATACATTAAATAAGTTTAAGCAAATTAAACAATAAAATTCTTTTTTTTAAAGAAAAAAAACACTTAATTCGAAAATAATTTTAAAAAAATAGATATGAAATATTTTATTATTACAGCAGTACTTTTCATTAGTTGCTTCGTATTGAATGCACAGGTTAACACGGGTGATACATTAAAGAATAAACGTGGTATTCCTATATTGCCTACTAAAGGTAGTTATGGGCTGGGAATAGATGCAACACCATTTTTAATGTATTTAGGTAACTTTTTTAACAAAGACCACAACTATACACCTACATTTCGGAGCGTATATAGTCCGGTAACCATTTCCGGTAAGTATTTTTTTGAGGATAAAACAGCTTTAATTGCCCGTTTTAGCATTGGATATTCCCATAAAGTTGAGTATAGCGGAAGTGTTGATGAAACTCAACAGGACAAGTTGACTAATACGGCTCTTAGTTTGGGATTACTTGCCGGTATTGAAAAATACATAGGTACTAACAGTAGGCTAAGGGGAAATTATGGAGCCTTTATTGTGCTGGAGAAGTCACCGTACTTAACATTAGATAATTGGGGCAACACATACTATGAAGGAAAAATTGAATTTGAAGATGGTACTAGTTCCGTAAATGATTATACCATAGATGGAGGAAGTTCATTGGGTATTGGATTAGGCGCAAAAATAGGTGTGGAATATTTTTTCGCCCCCAAAATGTCATTGGGAGGTGACTTATATTTAATTGGAATATATAATAATCAAAGTGCAAGGATTCAAACCATTTCTGGAGGGGATGATATTTCCATTGAAGGAAAATCAAATTCATTAGATATTTCTACTGAAGGAAGCGGATTAATTACGTTGCATTTTTATTTCTAAAATAATTGAATCGATTTTTTTCGCAATTATGAAAAAACATAGTTGAAAGTTTTTTGCAATTAATAAAAAAGGCTATTGATTATAATTCAATAGCCTTTTTTATTTCCTTTAAAGCCGATATTAAAATATAAACAGTTTTTAAACAGAATAATTGCTTTGGTTTTCCAAAATTACTTTAATAGTGTCGGTAGCAATTACCATTTCTTCGTTAGTTGGCATTAACAATACTTTAACCCTTGAATTTGGGGTACTAAGTACAGTTGTTTTAGCCCGCACGCCGCTATTAATCTCTTTATCGAATTCAACACCCAGAAATTCCATATTTGCGCATATTTCTTCCCGCGTTTCTGGACCATTTTCTCCAACTCCTCCGGTAAAGATAAGAGCATCAATTCCGCCAATTTCAGCAGCGAATGCTCCAATATACCTTTTTACACGCAAGTGGTACATGTTTAATGCTAAAATCGCCCGTTCGTTTTTGTTGTTCCAAGCTTCGCTTTCAATATCACGCATATCGGATGAAATACCTGAAATGCCTAACATTCCACTGCGTTTGTTAATTAAATCATTAATACCCTTATGATCCAAATTTTCTTTTTCCATCAAGTAAAGGAGTGCCCCTGCATCCAAGTTCCCTACACGGGTTCCCATTATTAACCCTTCTACTGGAGTGAAACCCATAGATGTATCGAATGATTTGCCATTCTTTATTGCTGCAATGGATGCTCCATTGCCCAAGTGGCAAGTAATCAGTTTAGAGTTATGAAAATCGAGCCCCAAATATTCACAGGCTTTTTCAGCAACGTACTTATGACTGGTTCCATGAAACCCATAACGACGCACTTTGTGCTTGAGGTAATATTCATAAGGAATGGCATATAGGAACGATTCGGGTGGCATGGTTTGATGGAATGAAGTATCAAAAACAGCTACTTGAGGCACATTTGGAAGCAGTTTTTGCATTGATTCAATACCAGCCAAATGCGCTGGGTTATGCAAAGGAGCTAAATCGCAAAGTTTTACAATTTTCTCTTTTACTTTTTCATCGATAAGCACACTTTTTGAAAAGTACTCACCGCCATGAACTACCCGGTGGCCTACTGCTTTAATTTCATCCACATCTTCGATAACTCCATGGGCTCTGCTGGTTAAAGCTTCTAAAATAATCTGGATCCCAATTTCATGGGTTGGTATATCCTCAATAAATTTGAATTTACCTCCACCTTCCGGTTTATGGGTTAATATGGCATCGGGCAAACCAATGCGTTCAATAATACCAACTGCTTTAACGGCCGGACAATCAATTACCGCCATATCAATCAATTGATATTTTATTGATGAACTTCCACAGTTCAAAACTAATACAATCATTTTTTAGTATATAATATTAAGTGATGCTAAATTTATTTTGCAGCGGCCTGATTGCATGTTATTGCTACCAAACTAACAATATCTTCAACGGAACAACCTCTCGATAAATCATTGATTGGTGCTGCCATACCTTGTAAAACGGGGCCAATTGCTTCTGCATCAGCTAAACGTTGTACCAATTTATAGGCAATGTTACCTGTTTCAAGAGTTGGAAAAACCAACACATTGGCATGTCCGGCAATTTCACTTCCTTTTGCTTTGCTTGCTCCAATACTTGGAATAATGGCAGCATCTGCTTGTAGTTCCCCATCAATTTTCATATCAGGAGCCATTAGTTTGGCCAGTTGAGTGGCTTTTACCACTTTATCAACCATTTCGTGCTTTGCAGAGCCTTTTGTTGAAAAGCTCAACATAGCAATTTTGGGTTCAAAACCACCAATTGCTCGGGTAGTTTTTCCGGTTTCAACGGCAATTTCGGCTAATTCTTCGGCGGTAGGATTTGGATGAACGGCACAATCGGCAAAAACCAGTATTCCGTTTTCACCAAAACTTTTATCTTTTAAAACCATGAAAAAGGCTCCTGATACCACGCTAATTCCCGGTTTAGTTTTCACTATTTGAAATGCCGGACGTAAAACATCTCCAGTGGCATTGGCTGCACCAGCTACTTCACCATCGGCATCACCCATTTTTACCATCATTACTGCCAAATACAACGGATCCTCTAATAATTTAATTGCTTCCTCGCGGCTCAAGCCCTTGCTTTTGCGCAACTCAATTAGTGACTCTATATACTGTTCTTTTTTGAAATGATTTTTTGGATCTATAATTTGAGCTTTTGAAATATGTTTCAATCTAAATTTAGTTACCAATTGCTCAATCTCCAATTTATTGCCTATCAGCACTATCTTGGCAATTCCTTCAGCAAGAATAATATCAGCTGCTTTAATGGTTCGTTCTTCGGTTCCTTCGGGCAACACAATTGTTTTGTTGTGTTTTTTTGCTTTTTCTTTAATACTTGTTATTAAATCCATTGTATATCAGTTATTTAATGATTAAAACAATTATCCAGTACTTTAAAGTTATTTAATAAGACTTTGCAAAAATCACCCGTTGAGTTGAAGGTTTGCCCGAATAAATACATTTGCCCGCTTCCATAGCATTTCCTTCTGGAATACAACGAATGGTAGCCTTAGTTTTTTCCTTAATTATATCCTCTGTTTCTTTTGTTCCATCCCAATGAGCATAAACAAATCCTCCTTTGTTTCCAAAATATCAACAAATTCATCCCAGGAATTGGCTTTAAAGGTATGCTGTTCGCGGTAGTTAAATGCTTTTTTGTAAATATTATTTTGAATTTCGTCCAATAGATGTTTTACCACGTTAGCAATGCCCTCAATTGGAAGGGTTTGTTTTTCCAGCGTATCGCGGCGAGCAACTTCAATGGTACCATTTTCTAAATCGCGCGCTCCAATTGCCAATCGAACGGGTACACCTTTTAATTCATATTCGGCAAATTTCCAACCTGGTTTCTGAGTGTCTCTGTCGTCAAAAAGAACGGTAATGCCTAATTCTTTTAGTTGAGCCTTTATTTTGTTTCCTGCTTCCCTCATTATTTCGTATTGGTCGTTTCCTTTATATATAGGTACAATTACTACTTGATGTGGAGCCAATTTTGGAGGCAATACCAACCCATTATCATCGGAATGTGACATAATTAAAGCCCCCATTAATCGGGTAGAAACGCCCCATGATGTGGCCCAAACATAATCAAGGGCCCCTTCTTTAGAGTTAAATTTTACATCAAAAGCTTTAGCAAAGTTTTGTCCTAAAAAGTGAGAAGTTCCCGATTGAAGGGCTTTCCCATCTTGCATAAGCGCTTCAATAGTATAAGTTTCTAAAGCACCCGCAAATCGTTCATTTTCTGTTTTAACCCCTTTAATTACGGGCATTGCCATAAAGTTTTCGGCAAAATTGGCATATACATTAATCATACGAATGGTTTCTTCCAGTGCTTCTTCCTTGGTTGAATGAGCGGTATGCCCCTCCTGCCATAAAAATTCAGCCGTGCGCAAAAACAAGCGGGTTCGCATTTCCCACCGCACTACATTAGCCCATTGGTTTACAAGAATTGGAAGATCACGATACGATTGAATCCAATTTTTGTAAGTATGCCAAATAATAGTTTCCGAAGTAGGCCTAACAATTAGTTCTTCTTCCAATTTTGCATCTGGATCAACTTCAATACCTGAACCATCAGCTTTATTTCTTAATCGATAATGGGTAACCACAGCACATTCCTTTGCAAACCCCTCAACATGGGCCGCTTCTTTGCTAAAGAATGATTTGGGAATAAATAATGGGAAGTAGGCATTCACATGGCCTGTTTCTTTGAACATGGTATCGAGTGCGGCTTGCATTTTTTCCCAAATAGCATAGCCATAAGGTTTTATGACCATACATCCGCGTACCGCAGAATTTTCAGCTAAATCGGCTTTTACAACTAATTCGTTGTACCATTGAGAATAGTTTTCTTGGCGTGTTGTTAAAAATTTCCCCATAACTTGTTTTGGTATAGTATTTGTCTTGTTTTATTCATTGATTTGTCTGCAAAGTAAATCATATTATTTTTATTACAAAACACTAACAAATTGCCGATTATGAAAAATATCTTATCCATAGCAATTCTTTTTTCAGCAGGCTCTTTATTGCTAAATTCATGTGCAACACTTTCATCTTCTTATGTTGATGATATTTATTATAATCCTGATAATGAAAATAGCCCTGTTGTAAATAAGCAAGTTCAGGTTATTAACCCGAATGAAACGAATGAGCTTTCCGATGAATATACCGGAGAAAATAAGGAAAATGGGACTACTTATTCTGAGGATGAGTTTACCGAGCGTATTGAAAAATTTCATGATGATGAATACCAAGGTGATTATTACCAAGAAGACGACCAATGGAATATGAGTGTTAATTTTGGTTTTAGTCCTTATGGAAATTCTTGGGGTATAGGTTTTGGTTATGGTAATCCTTATTACGGATACCCTTATTATGGATACAATTATTGGTACGACCCTTTCTATTCTTGGTATTACCCTTATTATGGATATGGATATTACCCACCCTATTACGGGTATGGTTATTTTCCTCCTTATTACGGTGGATGTTATGACTGCTATAGCGACTATCCCTATTATGGTTCGGATGATGATAGGGGTTACGTTTATGGTCCTCGTAGGGGAAGTAGTTCCAATAGTGGTTCAGAAGGAACTGGAGCTGGCGACAATAACCGACAAACTTTGAAAACAGGTGACGTATCTAATAGCAATAATTCAAGCATTAATCCTAATGGTTCCTCAAGTTATAAAAGAGAGGTTGGAACCACTAGTACCGACAAAACAAGTACGAGTACTATCGGAACAAGGTTAGAGAATCCGAGTGGACAATCAGCAGTTAAAATTGATAATACTGAAAACAGCCAATCATCGGTTTCTTCTTCAAAAACAGAAACCCAGCGATTACAAAATCCAACAAAAACTGATGTTAGTTCAACAAAAAGCCCATCTAAAAATCGTTCGGGATATACTCCAAGTTATACCCGCCCGAGTTCAAGCTCAACGCGCACTTATAACAATTCAGGAAATAGCTCAAAGAGTAGGCAAACTTCAACCTTTTCAAATGGAAAAACGAATACAACGGGGTATAGCAGAGGAAGTAATGGAACACCAAGAAATAGTACTTCAGGTTCAACTTACAGCACTCCTTCACGGAGTAATTCAGGTCAGCCAAGAGTAACTCCATCACAAAACAATTCTTCCAATGGATCGAATAGTTCTGCTCCAAAAACATCGGGATCCAGTTATTCAGCACCTCGTTCCAGTGGTTCTTCATCGGGTTCCAGTTATTCTGCCCCAAAATCAAGTAGTTCTTCATCGGGTTCCAGTTATTCTGCCCCCAAAAGTAGTTCGGGTTCTTCCGGTTCAGGAAGCTCTGGCAGTTCATCAGGTTCCAGTAGTTCCGGTTCACGTAGAAAATAATGATAGTAACTTTTAAAATTCACGCCATGAATCGAATATTTCTCACTATAGTTTTCGTACAATGTGTATTGATTCTTTCTGCTCAAAACCAAGTAGATGCCCTGCGTTATTCGCAATTCAATCAAATGGGTTCAGCCCGCTATAATGCCATGGGTGGTGCATTTGGTGCGTTGGGTGCTGATTTATCGGTTATGGCTTCGAATCCAGCAGGAATTGGTGTTTACCGTAAAAGTGACTTTGGATTTTCGTTATCCTGGTCGTTAAATGAGGTAGATTCAAAGTATCTTGGTTCTGGCAATACCATAAATAGCAATAGTTGCAGGCCTTCAAATGTTGGATTTGTTATTGTACAGCCGGCCAATTCAAACGGTTGGAAATTTCTGAATTATGGAATCTCGTATAACCAATTGGCTGATTATAATCAAGCATTTTTAATAGTAGATAGAAATACCTCAAATTCTATTCTCGATGCGGAGGCAGATAAAATTAATGCAGACCTGAATCCTGAAAATGCAGCCAATAATAATGGTTACGTTCAGGCTGATGCTGTTTTTTACGATAGTATTATTGGTGGTTATTCCAATGATTTTGAAATTAATGATAGTTATGATTTGAATCAAAATCATCGGTTTACAAGTACAGGTTATGCCGGTGAATATGATTTTTCAATTTCGGGAAATTATAATGATGTGTTGTTTGTAGGGGGAACCTTTGGCATTCAGCATATTAATTATAGTCAGCAAGTATATCATAAGGAGGATCCTAATGATGAAGATTTATGGTTGGAATCGCTGGAATCAAACGACTATTTGTATTCGAAAGGTTCCGGTTTAAATTTTAAGTTTGGATTTATCTATAAAATTAACCAATTGATACGTATTGGTGGTGCTGTTCATACTCCAACCTGGTACAATTTCCGCGATGATTATTGGACCGATGTTGATGCTACGATTGACTATCCGGAAGGGCGGGAATTTAATACTGGAAAATCACCCGTTGGTTATTACAATTGGGAATTAGCTTCACCATGGCACCTATTGGGGAATGCAGCCTTAGTTATTGGAAAAAGTGCTATTATTTCAGCTGAATATGAATATGTAGGATATCAGGATATGAAATTGTCGGCTTACGATTATTATTTTGATGAAGAAAATCAAGCAATAGAGAATTTATATGTGGCAGGTCACACTGTTAAAATAGGAGGGGAGTACCGAATTAGTATGGTAAGCTTACGCGGTGGATTTGGCTATTATGGAAGTCCCTTTCAATCGACCAGTGCTAATGCTGATGCATTTAAACTGGTTTATTCCGGTGGAGTTGGAGTTGCTTTAGGCAGTCTATATTTCGATTTTTCGTATCAATATGCCAATTCAAAAGAAAAATACTTCATGTATAATGGAGCCAGTGCTGCTGATCTTACTACCACCAATAATCGCTTTTCTACCACTTTAGGATTTAGGTTTTAGCAGAACTGTTAATTTGATATGAGTGAAGGCGTGACTCTTTGTTTTATTATCGTTTTATACATTAGTTAAGTCGTTGAAAGTTAAAAAGTCACACCCTCACTTCTGGATATTTGGATTATTTTAAATAATCATCCAGCATCTTAAGCAAATCAATTCTGTTGATTGGTTTTGGAATAAAGTTAGTACAACCAGCTTCGCGGCAAAGCTTTCTATCCTCGTTCAGTGCATTCGCCGTTTGGGCAATAATTGGTTTGTTGAAACCCAACAATCTTACTTTTTTTGCAGCTTCAATTCCATCGAGTCTCGGTAACCGAATGTCCATTAAAATTAAATCAATATCAGGGTTTAACCTTACTTTATTCAAGGCATCAAATCCATCGCCGGCATAAATTATTTTGGCACCAAATGGTAATATGATAGTTTCAATAAAATTTTGGCTCATCGATTCATCTTCAACTAATAATATTTTTTTACCTGCCCAATTGTAATCCAAATGCTCAGGCATTGAACTGGCAACTCCAATTTTAGGTGCTGCTTGTTTGTATGGTATTTCGAAGTAAAAATTTGAACCCACCCCTTTTTCAGATTCTAACCAAATGGATCCTCCCATAAGTTCAACAAATCCTTTGCATATTGGTAAACCAAGACCGGCTCCTTCAAAATTCCGGGCATATCCTTCTTCTGCTTGTCCAAAACGTTCAAATACCAGATGATGTTTTTCAGTTGAAATACCGATACCTGTATCTTTAACAAAAAATTGTAATTTATTTTCAACTAACTCATAGCCAGTTATAATTGTTCCGTGATTGGTAAATTTAATGGCGTTTTGAATTAAATTAGTAATTACTTGTTGCAAACGCGATCCATCGCACCAAATATAGGAATCATTACCAACAAGGGGAAGTTGTGTTTTTAAAATAACTTCATTATTGTCGCTGATAAGATGCATTACGGATTGTAGCGAATCAAGAATAATCTGGTTCACATCAAATTCTTTTTCAACAATTTTAGCCTGTCCCACTTCTAGTTTCGAAACATCAAGAATATTATTGATAATATTCAGCAATTGGTTGCTTGATTTATAGATTAAATCGAAATATTGCTTTTGCTTTTCAAGAGGTTGATTCGTATTACGTAAAAGCTCGCTGAATCCAATAATTGAGTTCATGGGAGTTCTTATTTCGTGGGACATATTGGCTAAAAGGCTGATTTAAGTTTGTTATTTTCTTCAGCTTCTTCTTTAGCTTTTATTAATTCAATTTCGGTATTACGCCGGTAAATACTTAGTGCATAAATGTTTGAAAGCTGTTTTACTATTTCAATGTCATTTTCGATGTAAGGACGATCGCTTCCAGCAACATAAATTTGACCAATTAATTCATTATTAAAAATGGCAGGAACCATTAAACAGTTTTCGCGGGTCATAGCACATTGCTGAATCCCATTTTCCAATAAAAAATTCTTTAAATGGTTCGATAGAAAAGGAACTTTTTTTGCTTTTAATAAATTATTGATGCACAAATAACCAGAATTATGGAAGCAAGGTTCTTGAGCTTTCATCTTTGTCTTTAACGAATAGTTTTCAGATGCTTTCCAAACCAATTCTTTGGTTTCAATGTTATAGGCGGTAACAAATCCGGTGGAACTTTTTGTTAATGATAAGGCAGCGGAGAGTATTCTTTTGGCAATATTTTCTTCGGAGAGTTCCGGTAGAAGTATTTCTTTACTTATTTCTGCAATAACTTTGTTTATGGTAGCTTCTTTTTTTAATGCTTTTTCAGTGTTCTGACTTTCTGTAATATCACGATAGGTAATTACGGATCCATTAACTTTCTTATTTTCGTCAAAAACAGGATAGGTGATAGTTAAAATGCTGGGACCGTTCTTTATTGAACGCACTGCTTTATGAAATAAGCTTGTTTTTATGACCCGTTCCATGGAGCAATTCAAGCAGGGATTGGTCATTCCATGTATTATTTTATAGCAATACGGTACTTCATTGTTATTACTAGTATAATTTGGGTATAATTCGTAGAACTTTTTGTTTGCATACCTAATTTTATAATCAGAACTAATAAAAACAGCCCCATCGAGCATACTGTCCAAAATTTGGGTTTTTTCAATTTCTGATTTGGTTAATTCTTTCAGTATTTTATTCTGTTTTAAATTAAATACCTTATATCCTTGTTCGTTAATGGGTTGAATGTTTATTTCATTTATGGAATAATTGATATTATTGTCAGTTATTTGTATATCCTTGATATTATTCTGAAAGTTTTCCAAACTTTTTAAAAGATTTTCATCTTTTATATTCGAATCAATTATAACCAAGGATGGGTCGGTTAACAAATATAATTCAGGTAAGTTTTTTAACGTATTCCAGGCAATTTGCCAGTTTTCAGTAGGTGAAATTTTCATAGTTTTTCTATCAAAACGGGTGCATATATCAATATCGAAAATTAGTAATAAAGTTATAAATGCCAATAGTTTTTCCACCAATCAATTGAAAGTTTTAATAAACATCAACTATTCATAACCAGATGGCATGGTAAATCGAACTCACGTTATTTGCGATTTTAATTTTCTTCAAATAGGTTGTTATAGTTTTGAAAGTTCCATTTGATTGTTTGTTAATAAATACTTAGTTTAGCTTATCATAAATTAAAGCTTTCGTCTATGAAAAAACTATTGGCATTTTTAGTGTTTATTACTATTCAGAGTTTGATTCCCATTAAAGAATCACAGGCTATTGGGTTGAACCAAGAGCAAAAAAAACCGAAATCAGATACACTGAAAAATGATTTAGTACTCGTAAAACCTTTGATAAACTTCAATGAACCCAATGGTGGATATTACAGCGAATATATTGAAGTATCCTTAGAAACCATTTTTTATGGTGCCATTATACAAAATTTGAGTCAAGTAAGCTCCACTGAAGTTTTTCTTGAAATAAAATTACTTGATGGTTATTATGAGGATATATTGGAAACTTATTATTCCGATACAAATAATTTCTTGGAGCCACTTGAAGTGGATACTATCCAGTTTAATCATCCTTTTCTTCAAAATGATGGAAAAGTTGATTTAGGAAATTTTAAAATAGTTTTTACTATTAAAAGTAATTTGGTTGAAAATGATATATCAAACAATACCGATACCCTTTCATTTGAACTTTTTAATCCGGATTGGGTAAATGTTTCAAGAACTACCTCACCAACCGGTATGTTGGACATCGAAAGTTATAATTCTGGTGATTATTTTATTGGTTCTACATTAAAACTTAAAAACCAAGGTCATTTTCTAGCTAGTATGAATGTTAATTTTTTAGAAGATTGGCCCTATGATGCCATATTAATTGCCAAAATTTATGAAAACCAACGGTTAATTGTAGAAAAACCTATGAATACCTATACTAGAAATGCATTGGTGGAATTCAATGAATTTTTCTATCCTGATAGCTTATATTATTTTGGCTTCAGCGTAAATTTTCTGGTTACAAAAAACTATTTTCTTCCCATAGGCATTGATACGTCTAACTTCCACAACTTTGAACATGAAAGCATTGCAAACATTGACGGGATATGGACCACTTTAAATTTTGTTCCTGCAATTCGTTTGGTATTTGACCCAGAGGGAATAAACAGCCAACATAAGGAGAATCAAATTTCTGTTTACCCCAATCCAACCCAAGGAATGTTATCACTTGAAAACGTATTGAATGCTACCATTGAATTGTACGACCTTTCCGGAAAATTACTTTTAAAAGAGACCAGTTTGAATTCTAATAAATCGATGGATCTTAGTATGTTTAATAATGGCAACTATCTGGTTAAAATAATTACTGATGATGGTGTAGCCACTAAAATAGTTTCAATTTTGAAATGAAACCATAAAAAACAGTATTGGTAAAAACTAAAAATGAAAAAAAAGTTAAATGAATTACAGGCTACGGCTATCAGTGGAAACGATATCAGTTCATCTTGCTTATATGTATCGGCTTTAACCATTATTTATGCCGGACAATATGCCTGGATTTCGTTAATAATAGTCGCTGTAGTATTGTATTTTTTCAGGAAAATTTATAGCGAAGTAGTTGGAGCCATTCCGCTTAATGGTGGAGCCTACAATGTTTTATTGAATACATCAACCAAACGGTTAGCTTCGTTGGCTGCCGCACTCACGGTTTTATCATACATGGCAACGGCAGTGCTATCGGGTTACGAAGCCATGCATTATCTGGGAGGCATTATTCCATTGGTTAATTATTTTTTAGCCACGGTAATTGTATTAGTTGCATTTACCGTTTTGGCCATTATTGGAATTGGTGAATCAGCCTTTGTTGCCGTCATCATTTTTATAATTCATTTGGCATCGCTTGCATTATTGGTTTTAGCTTCCATCTGGTTTCTGTTGAATAATGGATTTGATATATTTCACCTAAACTGGAATTTGCCTCTTTCCTCTGGTAGTATAAAAAATGCCCTATTTTTTGGTTTTGCAGCTGCCATGCTTGGGATATCGGGATTCGAAAGCTCCTCAAATTATGTGGAAGAGCAGCAAGAAGGAGTGTTCCGGAAAACCCTGCGGAATATGTGGGGAGTAGTTAGTTTTTTTAATCCGGTACTGGCTTTTCTTTTAATTTGCATCATTCCTTTAGCACAGGTTGGTGAACATCAGGAATCGCTTTTAGCATTTTTAGGCAAAACAGCCGGAGGAAACTGGTTAGCTTTTATTATTTCAATTGATGCGGTACTTGTTTTGTGCGGAGCTGTTTTAACCTCATTTGTGTGACTCGTCCTAAAAATAGTTTACACTTTTTAATTCACAATCCTGTTTCAAATCTACACTTTAATTTTAATCCTAAATACTGTTTACAGTTTTTAAACCCCTCTTTGTGGAGTGGAGCGTAGCGGAACGGAGCAAAGAGGGGTTTAAAGCCGCTAAAAAACTTCCTCCAGAGCTTTTTCTGCCTTTTTGGAATAATAGTTCTTCCATCTCCTTTTTAACTCTCCCGACCTAAAATGGGCTTCTATCGGCATCAGGTAATCGATACTGCCATGAGGACGTTGATGATTGTATATGCTTATTGCTACGGATATACATTTAACTGCCTGTCCATAATTTGCATAAGATTTTTCTAACAATTCATCTTTTAATATCCCGTTAACCCTTTCTGCAATTGCATTTTCCCTTGGGTCGCCATTTTGAGTCATACTTATACGAATAAAATTATCATTTAATATGCCAACATAATCTGAGCAACAATACTGGGAACCACGGTCAGAATGGTGTATCAACCTGCCTAAATCATCTTTGTTGTTTCTCAAAGCCATTTCTAATGCCCTAATACAGCCTTCGGCTGATAAACCAACAGATAAATAAAACCCGACTATCTTACGGCTATACGCATCGGTTATAAGGCTCAAATAGGCAAATCCACCCCCAACCACAATATAAGTAATATCGCTGACCCAAAGCTGGTTTGGTGCAGTTGGATAAAACCCTTCTATCAGGTTAGGATACTTACGCATCCAATGGTCTGAAAATGTTGTTATTGGTTTGTTCCGCTTCCTTTTCCGAACCAATAGACAACGTTCTGAAAGCAAATCAAAAAAAGCATCACGCCCTATTGAAATGTGGTGTTCCTGTATAAATGGTTCTAATAAAAACAACAGTTTTCTGCCACCTATACGCTTTTGTTTTTTCCTGATGTTTAGGACTTGGTCGATCAACAAATCATGCTGCAACGATTCTTTCTCCAATTGCTTTTTGTGTTGGTAATAAGCCTGTCTGGTATAGCCAAGCAACGAGCAAAGAGCAGTAATACTGCGGCTTTCTCTTTGACTCACATTCATTATCGCTTGGCACCAAACTTTTTTCGCAGGTCGATTCCGGTATGCTCTTCAGAAAGTTTTAGCATTTCTTCGAGCAGTTCGCCTTTTAGTTGGCTTTTATGCAAAGCATCTTGCAAAAGCTTTACATCTTTTGGCAACTCCGGTTCCGGGCTTTTACCTTCTTTTTCTAATTTGTGCCGTTTCTTTTCTTTCCAACTTGGCTTTCTGCCCTGATATTCAAGCACCCAATCGCAGATACTTCTGCTCGGAACTCCGTATTTAGCTTCTAATCCACGGTAACTTATTGACCCGGTTAGATACTCGGCTACGATGGCCTCTTTACTGATGTTTTCTTTTTTCTTGTCCATGACTTTTTGTGCGGTGTTAATTTACACTATTTGTGTAAACCTATATCAGGACAAGTCAGTGGGAGTATCCGGTTTGTTGGAACGCATTACTCTGGATAGAATTCTACCCAATTACTTTTTAAAAAAGAACAAGCGTGGTTCAAATTATCGGATTATCATTGCTTTTTTGTTCTTATGTTTATCCATTTTAGTTGCTACTCAAGGCAAGCTGCAATCATTAGCCGGCGTATATACATTTTCGTTTTTAACGGTAATGGGTCTATTTGGAATAGGCAATCTGTTATTGAAATACAAGCGTAAAAAACTACCTAGGCCGGAACGTGCCAATGTATTGGTTGTGTTGGCAGCAATTTTACTCATAATAGCAGCATTTATAGGAAATGTGAGTATAAGCAAACATTCTTTTTTTACTTTCTTGAACTACTTAATACCAACTTTATTACTTATCGGTGTTATGCTTAACCGGGTATTCCTCATTAAATTGTTAATTGAAATGCTGGAGTATTTTTACAACCCGTTGCGAAGGTTTATTATAATAAGCAATCGCTATTTGATAAAACTACAAGTTGACATTCGTTCCCAGGAATTTGTGTTTTTTACCAAAGGCGATGATGTGGCGATTTTAAATAAAGTAATGATGTATGTTGAAGAAAATGAAAGTACTAAAAAACTGAAAATTGTGAACATCATAAAGGAAGGCGATAGCAATGAACTACTAAAAAAAGACATTGAAGTACTCGACCGGGCTTATGAGGGTATTGAAATTGAATTTATAGAAATTATAGGCGTTTTTGGACCCGAAATTATTGAAAAACTGTCGAAACAATGGAAGATACCTAAAAACTTCATGTTTATTGGTTCACCAGGAAACCGGTTCTCCTATAAGGTGGCTGAATTGGGCGGAGTAAGATTGATAATGTAAGTAACAATCATTATAATAAAAATAGATATTTATTTGTATTGTTCTTATTTAACCCTAAACTGATAAATACCCGAATCCGAAGTATTGCCTCGGGTATCTTTTGTAATAATTTTCCAGTAATACACCGTGCCGGCGGAAATAGCTACATTGTTTAAAGTAGTATCCTGAAAGTTGGTTTCAATCAGTGGTGGTGTATTGGTGGTGCCAAAGTAAACATCGTAGCCAATAATATCGTCATCAATATCGCTGCCAGTCCAACTCAACGAAATTGTATTGGAAGATGCAACAATTGTTTGCGCCATTTTTGGGGATACAATTTCGGCAGGAAATGGAGCATAATTTTCAATGGCCTCCCCCGCATTGTAAAACTTCCAAATTTTACTTTTGGCTGTATTGCTATTGATATCCGATTTTGATACAACAAACCAGGAATAAGGAGCCGACCTTAAAATGCGCAACGATAATTTTGTTTGCGATGTAAGCTGCGAAATACTATCGCCTGTTGCCAAATTTTTGAGGTTGAACTCATATTCGGTGGCATATAGGCCCGCAGTCCATTCAAATACAATGGTGCCCTCGGTTACGGTGCTATCGGTTCCCACGTTGCAAAGCGAATTCTCAAACGGATAAAGCAAATTTACTGCAACCGGGTTTTTTAAATCGGGTTCCGTTTTATAACAGGCTGTGAGCAAAATTATTGCACTAATGGTTAGCAACAAGTTTTTCATTCTTTTACAATTTTAATGGTTGATACCTTGGTTTCCGATTTCATCCACAGATAATATACACCCGGCTTAAAACCGGAAGTTACTATTTGAACCGCTCCATTGTTGCCGGCAAAGCTATTTGAAAATACCACCTGACCGGAGTATGAAAACAGTTTCACATCCAAGGTATTGGATTTGTTGTCCCCGGAATATATATCAAAATAGTCTTTAAATGGATTCGGGTAAACCGCAGGCCCATCGGATAAATAGAACGAATTGGTGTATTTTCCCTGGCAAGCCGCATCCGTCGTAATTTGCACCGTGTTTTTTCCTTTTTCAAGATTCATCGTTACCTCTGTTTCCGTTGTGCTAAACTTGTGTCCGTTAAAATCGATGGTGTAGTTTGTTCCTCCCGACATTTTGAGCGTAACACTTTTACCTGTTTCATCAATCATCGGTTCCACATTCAAATCATCGGGTTGCGAAATAAACACCTCGTAGCATTGTAAATAATTCGGTATCTCATCAATGGTGATGCACAGACTATAACTGTCAGCCTTTAAATTCCTAATATCGGCATTTGTGGTGAACTTGAAAACTATGGTATCGATGGTTCCATTTAGCGTGGCGGTATAATTGTAAATTTCATTGGCACTAATATTTACTATCCCGTTATTTCCTCCCCTGCAAGTTTCGCTCTTGGTTAAAACAGTAAAATTATTGGCCGGCAGCATAAAAATTGTGCAGCCAAACACATCCACCAAATCGCCGTAAGGGGTATCGGGACAAAGGTCGTCGGTATCGGCTACGCCATCATTATCATCATCTTCGCATACCAGTTTATAGGCAGAATGCACATCTTTATACCAGCCTGAATATCCGGCCGAAGCCAATATATCATCAACTAAAATGCAATTCAATTTTGGATTGTTCCGAAGATCGAAATACTGCAAAATAGCATTGTTACCATTATTTGCATCAACAGTTATTAATTTATTTGAAGAACAGTTCACTTCAGTTAAAGCTGTATTGCTTAAAATGTTCAAGTTGGTAAGTTGGTTCGATGCGCATAACAATCGCTCTAAACCCATGTTGCTGTTTATATCGAGGCTTGTAAGTAAATTATTGGTAATGTCAAGTTTATTCAACGATGCATTGTGCGAAATATTTATGTTCGCTAAAACATTATTGGCACAATTTAAGGTGACTAAAGCCAGGTTGCTGCTTAAATCGATGCTCGCAATCTTATTGTTGGAGCAATTGAATGTGACCAAGGAAGCTAACGCCTCAATCCCGGTTAAATCGGGGATGGCTTTATCGGTAAGGGTTAAGTAGGTTATTGGGCTTATTTTTTTGGTAGGAATGTAGTCATCCAGTATTACCGTATTCGGATAATCGTACCCCAAATCAATCAGGGCTTGCTCAAAGGCATCATCAGGGATATATGTTTCAAAGTAGTGGCAATTGTTGCCAAAAGTAACCGCACTATCGAATTGCCAATTGGCATACACTCCCGCCCCACTGTTTGCCATATCGGAATCATCCACCTGAACACAAAGTAAACCGCTGTTATTGGTTGCATTAAAAGTGGTTAAATCGGTATTGTTACCATTATTGGCATACAATGTTATTAATTGGTTCGATGCACAATTTACCGATGTTAAATTGGTATTGCTTCTTAAATCGAGGCTTATTATACTATTGTTATTGCAAACCAAACTCGTCAGGAAATCAAGATCCGTAACATCAATTTCACTCAATAAATTCGATGAAACATCCAAATCGGTTAACAATGAGTTGTTGCTTAAAACCAAAGTATCGATAAGGTTATTGGCACAATTTAAGTTTGTTAAACTGTCAATTGTACTCAAGTCCAAACTGTCTAGTTGGTTTCCACTGCAATTAAGCGATGTTAATGCCGTAAAATCCTCAAGTCCGGTTAAGTCCGAAATGTTTTTGTTGCTGATATTCAAGGTTGCAATGCCTTGAATACTGGCTGTGGAAATATAATTATCGTGGTTGTTGCTTGGTTCGCCGACAATTACAGAAAGCGCTGCTTCAAAATTGTCATCGGGAATATAGGTTTCCACATAACGGCAGTTTTCGGAATACGAGGCGGTTGCATCTTTCATCCACGAACTGCCAATATTTGCGGTATCATCAATTTCAATGCACTGTAAATTGGGGTGGTTGATGGAATTGAATGAGGTCAATATTCCATTACGACCATTCTTGCCATTTAAGCTGGTTAATTGATTGAATGAACAGGTTAATGCGTTCAACTTTTCATTGTCGGCAAAATCCAGGCTTTCAAGCAAATTACTGCTACAGGAAATTCTTTGTAATTGAGCATTACCGCTGATGTCGAGGGCGGTGAGTTTATTGTTATCAACAACCAATTCTATTAACGATAATGCGCTGGAAAGATCGATTGTATCAAGGTTATTCTTTGAACAATCCAACTCAATAAGTGAAGCATTGTTACCAATATCCAATGTATTTAATTGGTTATTAGCGCATTTAATTGTCTCTAAAAGGAGATTGCTACCGGTATTTACCGCCTGCAACTTATTGTTGCTACATAACAAAATTTGCAATGAATCGTTCTTTGAAAAATCCAATGCAGTGATTTGGTTATCGGCAACATTCAATTTGTTAAGAAAACGGAGGCTATCAATACTCATTAGGGTTAATTTGTTGTTGGCGGCCGATAGCTCCCTTATGGAGTCGTTGCTTGCTAGATTAATACTGGTGAGCTTATTGCTTTCACAATATAAAGTCCGCACCAATTGGTTTTTGCTTACATCCAATGCTGAAATTAAATTGGAATTGCAATTGATGGAAACCAATAAAGTATCCTTTGACAAATCAAGGCTGCTTATACCATTTCCGGAACAGTCCAACCGAATCAGGTCGGGATTTGATTGAAGATTCAATTGGCTTAAATTATTGCTTGCGCAGTCCAACTCATTCAATAAAATGTTGTTGGTGAGATTCAAAGAGCTCAATTTATTGTTTGCACAAAACAATTTTTGAATATGGGTATTCGTGTCAATATCAATGGTTGAAACATAATTGGTATTAAAATTCAACTCCTGCAAATGTATATTAGTGGTCAAATCAATGCTTTTCAAGTTGTTGCCATTGCAGATTAATTGCTTCAAATCTGAATTTTGGCTCACATCGAGGCTGGAAAGCTTATTGTCGCCACCTATTAGATTGGTCAGCAAGGTGTCGGCTGTAACATCAAGGTTGGTTAAAAAGTTTCCTCTACAATCTAAACTTTTCAGTTTTACCAGCGTGCTCAGTTCTATGGAAATTAAATTATTTTCAGAACAGTCCAACGTATCAAGTGCCACAAAATCGGCAATCCCCGTAAGGTCAAGTATGTTTTGGTTGCTAATATCCAATTTATGGATGGTGTTTATGGAGTCGGTTACTACATAATCGTCCAAAGAACCTTTATCGTAACCCAGCATGATGAGGGCTGCTTCAAACCTATCATCTGGAACGTATGTTTTGCTGGCATTGCAATCCAGGTTATAGGATGCAGTGGCATCTTTCAACCAATTTACCTGGGCATCTGCCGCAGCTACACTATCCACCTGAATACAAGTAAGCGCCGGGTTATTTCGGGCATCCACGGAAAGTAAAACAGCATTGGCTGCATTTTTTAAATTCAAATCGACCAAGTTATTAGATGAACAATTCAATGTTACCAGGTTCGTTTGATGGGTCATGTCAAGATTAACCAGTTGGTTGGTGTCGCAACGAAGCGTTTCCAGATTTGTAAAATCCTCAATACCGGTTAAATCGGCAATATTTCGATTGGTTACATTTAAAGTGGTCAGGTTTTCGATGTTGGTGGTTGGAATGTATTTATCGTTGGGTATATCATCGTACACAGCCAAAGCTGCTTCAAAATTGGCATCAGGAACATAGGTGTACAGCCCACAAACCAACTTGTAAGTTGCCGTGGAATCTTTTTTCCAGCCCGTTTTACTATTAGCCGCCGCCACATTGTCAACCTGTACACATCTTAGATAAGGATTATGGGTAGCATCCAATTTTTCAATAATCCCATTGTTTCCGTTCTTGATATTCAGAGTGCTTAAAAGGTTATTGGAACAATCCACTGATTTTAAAGCGGTATTGGTGCCCAAATCTAAATCGCTTAACAGATTGTGGGATAAATCGATGCTTTCAATGGCAGTGTTTATTGAAAGATCAATGCTTGTTAACTGGTTGGATGCACAAATGAGATTTAATAGAGAGTCGTTGTTGGAGATATCGAGTGCCGATAATTGGTTATTGCTTATATTCAAGAAAACCATCGAATCGTTTTGGGCTAAATCAATGGTGCTTAATTGGTTTGATGAACAAGTTAAATAAGTCAAGTATGTATTGCTGCTAACATCCATATTTTTTATTTGATTGTTGGAGCAGTCAATCATGGTTAATGATTCATTTGTAGCAGTAGCCAAAACTTCTATTTGGTTCGATGCGCAAAATAGCGATGATAAGACGGTATTATTCGTTAAATTAAGATTGGTTAATTGATTTGACGAACAATCTAATGACACCAAGGAGTCATTTGCTGTAATGTTTATACTCGTTAATTGATTTGAAGTGCAAGTAAGTTGCTCTAATAGGATATTACTCGATACATTTAAATTGGTTAGTTTATTATTTGAACAATTGAGTGTGGTCAAGGCTGTATTAACAGCAACATTCAACGATGCCAATTGATTTGACGCACATACCAACGTATTTAAACCGGTGTTATTTACAATACTTAAGGTTGTTAATTGATTCGAAGAACAATCCAATGATTTTAATGCGGTATTTTTGCTCAAATCGATAGTTGCTAATTTATTATACGCGCAATTCAACGAAGTCAAGGCCACAAAATCCTGGATACCTGTCAAACTTGAAATATCCTTCGAAATCACGTACAAATCCTTGATACCACTAATAGCAGAAGTTAATACTCTTCCATCAATGGTTCCGGAATCAATACCTTGATCGATAAGCGCCTGCTCAAAATAGCTATCGGGAATTGTAGTATAGCTTTGGGCATGTAACAGGTTTAAACATAAGGTATTGAACAGGATAAAAAGCAAGATCTTTTGGTTCATGATGAATGCGTTTAATGGTAACAAACCTTATTTTGCAAATTTCTGATTTATTGCTTTATGCGTATGCATCGCTTTATCGAATTTATTTTCCATCAACTGTAAAATTTCTTCCTGATAGGCTGGTTCTTCTTTCATTTTTTTCCAGAATGGATGATCTTCGAGATTATTTCCCGCTTCCAGATACATCGCTTTGGCCTGTTCAATCCCTACCATCAATTGTTCTCTTGTGGGGGTAATATAAACAATATCGTTAGCAGTTGATGCCAAAAGATGGTCTTCATTATGAGTTGATGTCTCACTTTTTTCGGCTTTTTCATTGCTTGATTTTTTCGCTAAAGTAGTATCCTCAATATTCACATAATTTTGATCCAAAGCTTCCTTAAAACCAGGAACTAAAGTACTCAGCAAGCTATTTGTATGATCAATTTGTTCTTGCAAGTCATTCAATTGGTCGTCCTGTTTTTGAATTATCATGGCCATGTCGTTGGTATTTAAACCAACAGCAAGATTAACATAATTATAATTGGGATCTCTTTTAACCGACCAAGCTACACCGGCAACTTTTTTATAATCTGCTATTTTCATATCATCAGGATGCACGGCTGTTCCAAAACCTTCAACAAATATATTGGGCAAAATATAATCCCCAGGTTCTACCTCACCTATTACCCTTACTGGGACTTGCCCCATAAAGGCTATTTTTTCGTAATTCTTCTCCTCATTCAACTGTGGCATATTGCCTAATACAATTGGATTGGTTGAAACCACCATAATTTTGTCGGCTCCACTGGTACTTTTAGTAATTGAACCATTCCGAACCCCAACTATTTCACCCGGCAAAAAGGCTTCAGTTGAGATAGCTTTTGGCAGCCATTCAGCATAATCACCTGCACCTGATTGGTAAGTAACCCCGATATTTTCCTCTGAACTTATAATAAAATCAGCTAAACCTGCAACGTTCATACCAAGGCCTGCCCCTATTAAAGCTGTATTTGCAATTTTTAAAACCAAGTTAACTACACTAGCAGCAATTGTTGACGGTATTGGTGCGGTAACGCAAGCCCCAAGCCCCACACAAGCGGTTGATGAGGTAGAAGCTGCTGTAAGATCAATACCTGCCTGGATAGCTTCCAATCCGGCAATCACAAAATCTCTAGTGCCCGATATAATACCCAATGTTTGGTTAGCAATACTAAAAGCATACCCGGGATCACTTGTTAGCTCCCCTATTGTTTGTCCCTCAATTCGGCCCCACATCTGGGTTCCATCCCAGAATGAAATGTAATTATTGGAACTCGATCGGGAACCTTCAACTTTTATGGCCATTCCTTGGCTGCCACCTTCAACCAGCAATGGATAAGCATTATAATTCGTTTTATCGCCAAGGGTATCCATATCGGCATGAACCGTAACCTGTCCATTCAAATGCGAAGGGCCGTTTACCGTAATTTCAACAAAATCGACCGGCGCATTAAATATGGCAGGGCCGTTGAAAGTAGCCGTATCTTCAACGGCTATATTTCCATCGAAATGTGAAGGACTCTGATTGACATTCAAAGAATCCATTAAAGCAGTCTTTCCAACAACAAGTAAGTTACTGTCTAATTGGGTAACTCCCACTACGTTCAGCATCCCGGTAAGATTGGTATTGTTGCTGTTATTAACATCCAATGAACTGTTGAGATTGGTTGGGCCTTCCACTAAAAGCTCTCCATTTAAACTGGTATTATCGTCAACGCGCAAGGTGCCGGTTGCCGTAATATTCCGGTGGTAAGCGTACGGTGCAAAAGTTAAATCTTGCCGGCTCAAATCCACAAAAGTATCGCCCACGCCTGTAAAATCGATATCAACTTTTAAATCCTTCTGGGTTCCGTCCCAACTAATACGTGTAAAATCATCAAAATTTTCGTGTCCAATAATAAGGTTAATCATCCCATATCGGTCAGTATTGGTAATTTGCACCTCAGTAAATTCTTCGGCATTTGTTGCATCCAATATGGTAAAGCGGATGGCAATTTGTGTGTTCGGTAATATATTGCCTTCTTTATCAACACCGGGTATTTCCTGTGCATTTGGGTCAATTATAACTGCCTGGTAGCTGATTCCATGTTTTTGCGAAAAAACACTTACCGTAAATAAAAGGGATGCAATCAATAAATATAGCTGTTTCATAATGTATTTATCTTAAAAATTATTATTCAATTAGTTAGCTGTGGAATAAATAAAACTTATGGATTCAGGTTTACCGAGATGCCTACATTTATACTGTGGGTAATGATGCGTAGCTGTTCTTTATTGCTGTAATCGCCAAATAGGAAGCTTTTGCCACCCATGTATTGGGCATAAACGCTCAGCGATTTTGAAAGGTAATATTTTCCCCCTATAGCACCACGCGCAAAATAAAGCGGTTGGTTGAATTCCTCTACCCCTTTTAAATCAGTCAGTTGGTTGTTCACAATTTGGGTACCTTGCATCAGGAATTCCGCTGCTATCATCCCGCGCAGATACAAAGTAAAACGATACCGCTCGCTGTAATTGAACTCGGGTTTAAAAAACTCATAATCGAAACCCGCATTAGCTCCAATATAGGTTGCATCCCACTTGTAATAATTATCCAATATGGTATCGCTGGCTTGAGCCCCATATTTTTGGTACGATACCCCGCCCAAAACATGAAAACCTGTTTTTTGGATGCAATGGCGGTATCCCACTCCCAAGTTGTTTTGGTTGGTGCCTATCATATTAACCAACTCATTGCCCTCAGAGTTTTTATATTCAAATGTTGAAAACGTTTTGCCAAAATCCATGTATATCTGCTGACTTTGGGCAGTTAAAAGGCTCCCTAAGAGGATGCTGAGAAAGATGATTTTTTTCATTGCTTATTCTTTTATAAGTTTGGCACTAAAGTATTGATTACCAGTGGTTACTTCCATAATATAAATTCCGCAAGCCAATGGCAGGTAATCCAGTTTTATCTCTTGCGAAACCGGAAAATTATCCGTGAAAAGTGTTTTGCCACTGATGTCGAAAAGGTTGACCGTAATAGGTCCATTAACCGTTTCCGTAAGGGTAATGGTCATTTTTTCGGATGCCGGGTTTGGCGAAAAAGTAACTTGAAGCTTGGTGGAGGCTTTTGGTGAAGCCGCCATTTTCGATGGTTGTATAAAACCTTGCCTTAACACATACCCATTTTGATTAAAAGTGCCAATAACCGAACCCTGGCCAATGCTTTGCTGTACAGTAAATTCCTGACCATTGGATAATAAAATGACAGATTTTCCGGCATTCCCCAAGGATGAGCGGAGCAAATAAGTTGACTGAGAAAATATAGGTAAAATACCACCTATTAATAAAACTAAGGTAATTATGTAACGATTCGCAATAATTTGGAATTTAAGTAATTGGATACTTTTAATCATGGGTAGTTTCATTAAATTTAATAGACTTCAACAAAAAAGCAAAAAATATCCTTAGGTAGCGTTAACGACCTTTTTTTATAAAAAAATTGATATAGGGCTGTTGGTAGAAACCAATGAAGCGAAGATAAACCGTATTGAAATAATTTCCAAATAAATTTATTGTTAATTTAAAATAATTATATTTCGCTGTATTTAAGGACGAAACATGGAGGTAATTAACTATAGGTAAATATACCTTAAATCGCAAAAAAAAAGTTAACCTGCTAAAAGTCACGGTGTGACTCTTAAATTAAAATTACCGAGTCAGCTTTAAAAAGCAACTTTTAATAAATAAGTCACGCCGTGACTTGCGGATATTAGGATATATTTAATTCATTCCTTAAAACAAAACGCACCAGGCACAATCCCCACCTTAAAGGTATCAATGGGTTGGCCTTGCGGAGAATAGCGGTAAACCAAGCCAGGCTGAAGATAGTCGATGGCATTGGAGACATATACTTCGGAAGTTGCTGGATCGACGCCGAGCGCGGAGAATAGCCGGTTCTGCTTGCTGATAAACGGCTCCAAAGGGAATTCCGCCCCATCCACAGGTAGTTTCCAAACGTGGTTGTTGATAAAATACAAGGTATCGCCCGTTCCGTTGAACTGAATATCCAACGGATTATCATCCAACGCAAAAGAAAAGGAAACCTCTTTTTGCTTTGAAACCGCATCGTACCGGCACAATGTAGGTGCTTCGTAACCCAATGGATTTCCCTGATACCCGCCATCGGTAAGTACCCAAAGTTTTTCGTTTATATCTAATCCAATAGATACCGGTTGAAGGCCTGTTTCAATGGAATCAACTACTTGGTCGGTTTCGATATCAATAACCAATATTTTGTTATCGAAGCTCCAACAGTTGGTAAAAATCCATTTCCCAAAAGGTACCATAAGCTCGGTGGGATGCTGGTAAAACTTCCCTGAATGGTTATCAACCGGAATGGAACCGGTGACTTTGAATGTGATTGGGTTGAAAATGGCAATTGCTTTGGCATACAAATCAGTAATGTAACCTTTGTTCTTGTTAATGATATGCACATAACGCGGCGACGACAGCCCGCCGATGGTTCCCACATAGTTGAACGTGTTGATGTTAATCACATCAACCCGTGCTGAATTGTTTACCACAATAAAACCCAACGAATCATGAATTTGCATACTTTGGGCCACATCGCCCAGTTCAAAACTATTGGCCCGGTAAAAAACCTTGTTTTCTATTTCGCGTGTAACCGGATTGTAATAGGAGAGGGAGCTATTTGAAAACATATAATTGCCCTCATTCACAATAAAAACCCCTTTCCCAATTTTAGAATCAATGGGTTGAACTGTATTTTCATCGTTACACGAAAATACCGTGATTAAAAAGAACAAATAAAGTGAGGTTTTCCAACTCATGATTAACAGTCTAAAATGCAATTTTTAATTGTATGGAGTAGTTCCGCATTGGCATGGGACGGTCTTTCAGATTGGCATATTCAACATTAAAAAGGTTATCAATCTTTCCAAAGATACCCAGTTTCAAATGTTCGCCGCTCCAATTAGTTCCCAACGAAATGTTGGTTAACCAATATGATGCTTCAGAGTAAGTGTCCGGATCGTTAACTGTTGAAGTTTGGCGTTGTCCTAAATAGTTGGTAAGCCAATTCAATTCAATTTTCCTATAATTGAGATAAACCCAACCACTGCCTGAGTGTAGGGGAATGTAAATCAATTGCTGACCTTTGGAGGCATCTCCAATTGAAAGCGCATCCGATTCATTGGTTGTGGGTGTATAGGCATATTGGAATCGTACCTTACTGCTAAAATTTCTCAATTGGTAGGTTAAGGTGCAATTGTATTCAATACCCCTTGTATTCACTTTTTTGTAATTGGTTGGTTCCCAATAACCAAACTGCGATGGAGTCCATTGAATCCAGTTGTTAATAACGGAATAATAGGTATTTACCGATTGCGATAATTGGGTATTTCCAAAATTAGTTTGTTGTTCCAGGGCAAATTCACCGGTTGTCCCCTTTTCTGGTATCAGGTTTGGGTTTCCTCCTGGCGTGTAATACAAATCGTTTATACTAGGAAAGTGGTAATTTCTGGAAATGCTTGTTTTTAGTTTCACTTGATGGGTATTGCTCAAAAGATATTCGGCCCCAATGTATGGAAGCGGTTGTAAGTTCTGATTTTGAACCCACTGACTTCGCAACAAAGCGGAAAGGTTCCATCGTTCCCCAATGGTTTTGTGGGCTGATAGTAAGGTTGAAACCGATTGTTGAGTGCGCGAATACCCCAAATCAGTTTGCTGATCAAGGGTATGAGCCTTATCGTACCGATATTCTACATCAAAACTAAATCGCCATTTATTTACCGTTTTATAGGTTGAATTCCATTGGGTTATGCTACTTTGATTCTGGTTATCGGTATCAAAATGAACCAAATATACCGAGGTATCGCTCATTTGATTCATCAATTGGTACGATAAGGCATCATGAATAAATGCCGTTTGCAGCTCCCACGAAAAAGCATCATCGTAATGTTTATAAAAAGCCAGAACCTTTGCATTTTCGTCAAGCTGGTTTTCCTTATGGTTATATACCGATGAAGTGATTAATGCAGGAATATTTCTATCGCTGGCTTGAATCCATAAGTTAACTCCTGCCAACTCCTGGTCATTTAACCTTACAAAAACCTCATTCAAAGCACCCCATTTTTGGTACGATGCGTTTTCTAATTTTCGATAACCAGACTCTTCACCGGTGCGATGTCCTTGAAAATAGTATTTATAATTGTTGTCCGACGATTCAAAAAACACCCGGCTCCTTATATTTATAGTTTTGTTGCTCCAACTAAGCTGCCCAAACGAAGAATAGGTATTATAGCTGCCAACGCTTTGAATCAACTTGGTTTGAAAACCCTTTTCCCAAGTAGGTTTATTACTTATGGCGACACTGCCGCCCAATGCTCCACTATTGTGCTGCAAAGCTGCTGAGCCATAAAAAAGCTCCAAATCATCGGTAAAATAGATGGGAATCAATGAAAAATCGACTTGTCCGGTCATGGGTGAATTTATAGGAATATTGTTCCATAAAACATTTGTATGCGAAGCCCCAGCACCACGTATGGAGGCAGTGGCTAAAGCCCCCCGACCGTTTGTTTTGATAAAAATAGGTGTTTGTTCCGCCAATATATCACCCAGATTGCCTGAAATATTATCCATCAGGGCTAAGGTATCAATTCGCTGAGTTACTGCACCCGCCGAGGGTTGGTTAAAATCCTGCTTGGCCAAAATCAACACTTCATCAATGGGAATGGTATCGTGGAATGAATACTGCGCTTGTAAATGATGGCCTGAAATGCCAATCAAAAAAGTCAACCCATATTTGAAGATTTGACTTGCCATGGGTCAGTTTTTAATCAGTTTAGTTGATTTTACTAATCCATTTACTTGGTAATAAATGGTATATAAACCACTTGGTAAATCCGAAAGATAGAATTGGTTATTACTTTCCTGTTTCAAAACCCATCGCTGGCCAAGAATGTTGATAAGTTGCAATTCTCCCACCCATTGATTTTCTGAAAATTGAATAAATTCCCTAGCGGGATTTGGAAAGAAGTTAGCTTCTTTTTCTAAAGTTTCAGACGCATAAATTGGATTTTCAATGAAAATTTCCAAACTATCCATTATTGAAGCATCACCAGACAATCGGGCATAAACTGTAACTTGACCCGGTTTTAATGCTTGCATTTCACCGGATTCAGCAATGGAAGCTATATCGTTTTTATTCAACGAAAAAATAACCGATGGGTTTTCAACCGGTTTTCCCGACACAAAATAGTAGGCTTTCAGGTAAATGGCTTCATCCGTTTTCAGATTTCTAAATAAGGGTTCAATAACTAGCATCTGCTGTGTCCCTGTTATAGAAATATCGGGGGCCACATCAACCACACCCAGAATTTCAGGCGACAATTCTCCCAACCATCCGGCAGAGGCATTTACCGCCGTTTGAATCTTGATAAAATCGATTCCATCCAAATCCACTGATTTACCCCCGGAATCAACCGCCCACGAAATATCGAACCCATCACCTCCGCTACCTTCAATTATAGCTGTATATGGGTTATTAGGTTCCCAACCCACATAGTTTAGGTTTCTTGGACTGTTATCGGCAAAACCGAACGGACAAACCTGAACCGCCACAAAAGCCGGATCCGATTTATCGATGCGGGGCTGAACCAATAAACCAGTTAACGCATATTGTTGGCTGGGAATTTCGGGAAAACTATCATGCAAAGGATAATAAAGCTGTGTATGAAAACTATTGGCTTCTATCAATCCAGCATTTCCAAAAATATCGGTCCAAGGAACATCAGCGGCTGAAAGGCTGTTTGGATTGGTGTAAGTGACTTGATAATCAGTATGCGATGTTGAAAAATAATAATCGCTCCCAGCCAATAAATACCAGGTATCGTCGGGCAAGTGGTTTTGGTTCACATCCTTCATTACATAAACGGCAGCCGGTTCCGAAGAATTTGGGCTGGCATTTCCCAGAATGGTAAAATCAACACCATAAGGGTTTTCGGGGTGATTTTCAATCCGATAATCGAAACCAACTACTACGTAACCGCCAAATCCTCCAAGACTTAACGTTCCGGAAACACCACCAATAAGACTTTGTGCCGATGATGGATTACCGTAAGGGGTATTTATGAATTGTCCCGGAGCCGGTTTATATTCCAACACATTGGCAACAAACTTGTTTTGCTGAGCCAGCGATGGGTTTTGGGAGCCTGAAACGGCAACCAATAAAAAGCTAAAATATGGCCAAAAAAAATGCATCTCAAAATAAATTAGATGCTCGGGTGGATTTCACTGAAATCGCGCCTTTGATCCCGAAAGCATGGTAAAACAATTTTAGGCAGGTCTTCTGACTTACTCCCCTTTTACCGGCCTTCCCATCCCGAGTACTCGGGACAGTGGCGAAAGTTGGCAAAGGTTTTATAGAGTTTACAGCAGCGGGTACTGTTGCCGATTTACACGGCATTCCCTCTTCGTTCCAATATTTCGGAAACCTATGGGTACAAAAGTAGTAAAATTGGCGATTGGTTGGTTGGGAAGTTTGTAATTTGTTATTAACAAGTGGAGATGCTGGTGGCTGGAAGTTAGAACTGCTTCTTATTGACGTTTCCATGTCCTACGGACGATGGAAAGTCGGTAGTTACTCCTTTTTAACTTTCCATCGTGGCGTAGCCTCATGGAAACGTTAAAAGAGATGGAAGTTTGCTAATTAACGTGAGTTCGATGTAAGAATTGTGTTTAAAATTTGCATAAAAAAAGGTTTTTGATTATATTTAATTGCTTGAATATTAAATATATAACAATCAAAAACCTCTTATAATATGATAGACAA
>Ga0172379_10000446_pt1 | contig 104199 bp, 71 predicted proteins | sample GrowelOW334metaG_FD_119756 | JGI IMG/M metagenome (GOLD analysis project Ga0172379, IMG submission 119756) | Groundwater microbial communities from an aquifer near a municipal landfill in Southern Ontario, Canada - Groundwater well OW334 metaG | ecosystem: Environmental > Aquatic > Deep...
AATTTTTATGAAATTAGCCATCCATACTTTAAAGGCCTCAAAAGGCTCACGCCATACTGCCAAAAAACTTGGTCGCGGTAATGCCTCTGGCCATGGAAACTATTCTGGACATGGTGGTAAAGGTCAAACTGCTCGTTCTGGTGGTAGCCGTGGTTTGAAATTGAAAGGTTTCAAACGCTTGATGCAGTCTACTCCAAAATTACGTGGTTTTACTAGTATTGCTACTAGACCATCCGAGGTTTATTTGAGTGATCTAGAAAAACACTTTGCCGTTGGTGAAGTGGTAAATTTGGTAACTCTAAAAGAAAAAAATGTTTTAGCCGCTTCAGTAAAAACCGCTAAGGTGGTTGGTACTGGAGAGCTGAAAAAGAAACTAACAGTTGAAGGTTTGAAAACAACTGCTAGTGCAAAAATCGCTATCGAAAAAGCAGGAGGAGAAATTAAATAACCCTTCACTTTATGTGGGAAAAAATTGAACGAGTTTGGAAAATTAAAGATATTAGAAATAATATCTTGTTCGTCCTAGCCATGTTGGTGGTGTTTCGTTTGGCCTCACACATCCCTGTTCCAGGAGTAAATGTGGCCAATTTAAAAAATTATTTGGATGGCAACCAGATTTTGGGTTTGTTGAATGTTTTTTCAGGCGGCACCATGTCCAACTTTTCAGTAATCATGTTGGGCGTCGCTCCTTATATTACTGCTTCTATTATCTTCCAGTTGTTGGCTATGATTGTACCAGCTTTAGAGGAAATCACCAAAGAAGGTGAATCCGGTCAGCAACGTATCAACATGTATACCCGTTATTTGACAGTGCCATTAGCATTTTTGCAATCTTTTGGTATGATCCGTTTGTTGCAAAATTCTTCTCGTCCGATTTTGGCTGATCTTACAACCTTTAGAATGATTACTATTATGTTTACCATCACTGCTGGGACAATGTTCTTGGTATGGCTTGGTGAGCTAATTTCTGAAAAGAAAGTCGGCAACGGTATGTCACTTTTGATCTTTGCCGGTATCGTTTCTTCATTACCAACAATTTTACGCAATGCTTTTCTTAATTACACCTCGGCCGATCTTTATACGTTTGTTATGATGGGAGTTGTGGCTATTGCCACAGTAGTTGGTGTAGTATTTATCAATGAAGGTCAACGCAATATCCCAGTAAATTACGCCAAACAGATGCGAGGCAATCATGTTTATGGCGGTTCTTCCTCTCATTTGCCAATTCGTGTCAATATGTCTGGTGTGATTCCAATTATCTTTGCAATCTCATTAGTTTTATTTCCACCGATGGTCGCTCAGTTTTTCATTCATGCCCGTAGTGCTTGGTTATCGACCTTGGCTGTGAAGACAATTGCTATATTTCAAAATCAATTATTTTACGGGTTCGCTTATTTCTTGTTAGTATTTTTCTTTACATATTTCTATACTGCTGTTATCTTCCATCCACAAAAGATTTCAGAAAACTTGCAACGTCAAGGTGGCTTTATCCCTGGTATTCGTCCTGGAAAGGAAACTGAAAAATATTTGGGTATGACTGTGAATCGTATCAATTTAATCGGCGCTACATTCCTTGGTTTGATTGCGGTATTACCATTGTTGGTTCAAGGTGCTTCTGGTACAACGTCGTTCCAGATTGGTGGTACTAGTTTGCTTATTGTGGTAGCAGTAGCTATTGAGGCGGCCAAACAGATTGAGTCTCAAGTCACGATGCATGAGTACGATAGAATTTAAATATACATAAATTTTCATAAAAAAACACAGGTTACAACAACTCTTTCGCTTTTTTTGCCCGCGAGGGCAAAAGGATGAGCCTCGGCTCATAACCCGCTCAAGAGTAATTGTAACCTGTGTTTTTTTATTCTTCATTATAGTATATAATTAGTAGTATGGATTTAGCAAAATCGGTATCATCTTTGAATCGGGTGGGGGATGCGGTGGCGAAGCGGTTGGATAAAATCGGTGTTCATAATATCGGTGATTTGTTGTATTATTTTCCATTTCGTTATGATGATTATCAAGGGGTAGTGGCTATCAAGGATTTGCACGAGGGTTTGATGGTTTCAGTGCGAGCGAAGGTTGAGTTGATTGCCAATCGACGTAGTTTTAAAACTCGCAAAATTATTACGGAAGCTTTGGTGTCCGATGGGACAAATAGTTTACGTATTGTTTGGTTTAATCAACCTTATGTAGCCAAAAATATTAAAACAGGGGAGACGTTTTTATTTACTGGCGTTGTAAAGACCGACATGCTCGGACCACAACTGATTGCACCCAATTATGAGCGTTTAACTGGTGCAGAAGGTGTTGTGACACCCAAGTTGATGTCGGTGTATTATCTCACTGCTGGATTATCACAAAAACATTTACGATTTTTAGTAAAACAGGCCTTGGGGGAAATTAAAAATTTTCCAGACTTTTTGCCGACAGAAATTTTGGAGGAGTATGATTTTTTACCACTTCAACTGGCTTTACAGGGGATTCATTTTCCTGAGGATGAAACTGATCTTGAAAGTAGTCGCAAACGTTTAAAATTTGATGAGCTATTTTTGATTCAACTTAAGTCTGAGATGTCTAGACAAAAACGTGCTCAACAAAAAGCGCCCAAGATAGAATTTGTGGAAGATGAGATAAAAGAATTTGTAAAAAAATTACCGTTTGTTTTGACCAAATCTCAAAAAATATCTGCTTGGGAAATTTTGAGAGATTTGGAAAGAACCAGCCCGATGAATAGATTGTTGTCTGGAGACGTGGGGTCTGGAAAAACTGTGGTGGCGGCTATAAACATGTATTGTACGGTTTTAAACGGTTATCAAGCCATAATGATGACTCCTACCGAAATTCTGGCGAAACAACATTTTGAAAGCTTGGTAAAAATGCTGGGAAAAAATTTGAACGTGGCGCTGTTGACCCGCTCACAGTTTGTCGGATCGGAAGACAACACTGTTATTGAATTTAAGAAAAAGGATTTAATAAAATCAATTGGTGAAGGCAAATTTCAGATAGTACTTGGTACGCATGCTTTGTTGTCTGAAAAGATAAGTTTGAACAAGTTGGCGTTAGTTATTATAGATGAACAACATCGTTTTGGAGTACAACAGAGAAAAATAATGAACGAAAAACTTACCGGACTCGATGGTTTGTCTGCACATTTTTTGAGTATGACTGCCACACCGATACCACGCTCATTGGCTTTGACGATGTATGGTGATTTGGATTTATCGATAATTGACGAAATGCCAGTCGGACGCAAGGTTGTAACAACTCGTTTGGTCGAATCATATAATCGTCAAAAGGCATATGATTTTATTGCTGATCAAGTAAAAAAAGGACGCCAGGCATTTGTGGTTTGTCCTTTGATTGCGCCAACTGATGCTTCAACCAATAGCGATGGTAATCAGTTATTATTTTTTGATTCTGTAAATGAAAAGAAGAGTGTAATGCAGGAATATGAGTATTTGTCTAAAAAAATCTTTCCCAATTTGAAGGTTGCATATTTACATGGAAAAATGTCTGGAAAAGAAAAGGATGAAGTAATGCAAAAATTTAAAAGCGGAGAGACTAATATTTTGATTTCAACTGCGGTGGTGGAGGTAGGGGTAGATATTCCTAATGTCAGTGTGATGATGATTGAAGGGGCTGAGAGATTTGGTTTGGCACAACTCCATCAATTTCGTGGGCGAGTGGGGAGAGCGGCCCATCAATCATATTGTTTGCTTTTTACCACCAACGAAACTACTGGCAGTACATTAGATAGGTTAAAATTTTTTGAAAAAAATAACAATGGTTTTAAATTATCCGAAAAAGATTTGGAAACTAGAGGGCCAGGTGAGGTCTATGGAAATTCACAAAGTGGACAGGAAATGTGGCGATTGGCTCGGCCGACAGACTTTGATCTTATCAAAGCGGCAAGAGTTATGGTTCAGAAGATCGTTCCAAACATTAAAAAATATCCAAAACTTCAGGAAAAACTAAAAGAATTTATTACAGGAAATCATTGGGAATGATAAAAGTATCGAGCTCATGGGGTTGACTTTTGGCTCTTTTGTTGTATAATGGACCCATAAAAAGTTGTCGACATAACGACGGGCGGACCGTCGTTTTATGTCGCACTATTCGCGGAGAATTAGAGACGATGGGAAAACCGTGGAATCATAGTCGGGTAATCGACCCAGATGGCTTGGTGTCTGCAACCATTCAGGGGGGAAGAACCATCTGGGTGAGGGGGTCCGAAGTGGCTATTCTCGGCAGAGAGTTCAACAGCACCCGAAGAGTCGATCACTTCAAGGAAGAAGACGTCCTCGACTCTCATGGTTTCAAGACCGGTGTTGCTCGGACTTTGGTCGGGACGGTGGAGTCCAGGCTGATCCTCCACACCAGGCCGCAGACGATACCGGTTGTGCCTGGACGTCGAAGCTACTAGGGGAGCTGATCTTCGCGGTGCGGTGCGGAAGTTTCGTTGGTAGTCTCTCCAGACACCGATGTACTTCCGCACCGCGAGATCTAATAATTTAAAAAACCAGTTAGAATTTTTCTAGCTGGTTTTTTGTATTTGCATTATTTATCTTGGAAAGTGTAAGCTCCTTTTGTCCCATCTTTTTGTTGAAAATTGGGGTTGAATTTGAATTGGTCCCAATGTCCGCCACCGTTGATGGAAGTCAGTTCGTTCATCACTGTTTGTTTGTTATCTCCATGTATACACAACACTCGAGTATCGTCAGAAGTGATTGCAAAAAAAGTTAAATCAATTGCGATATAGTACCCCTTATTTTTGTCAGTAGGGTGAGGTATCTCTATAAATCCAACACTGTGAAAATCTTCTCCGCCTGTATGTTGAGGAAGCTTTTTTTCCAAATCGGAATAACTTGCTCTAGGAAATTTATCAAAAAAATTTTTATCGTTTTCATTCTTTGGCTCGTGATTGAGTAATCTGCCAAAATTTTGGGTAGCACTCATACAATTTCCCAAGTATGATCGTTCAATTGCCAGCGGATCACTAGGGTCGCCCTTCTTTTTTGGAGTTTTGAAAAATGTATCGATAGTATTATGAATCTCTTCTTCAACTTGCTTTGTGTCGAGCCATTTTTCTGTAGGAGGCAAATCAATTTTTATTCGTTGATGGCCGGCCCTGTCCAGTTTTACGGTGGTGGGTTTAGCCGCGTGCTCACTTTCTACATTTATTGACTTGCTATTTGGTGTCATATATTGGTCACCTCTTTCTCTTCCTCCACTTATTCTTATAGGCATATTATTTTTGAATTATTTTTTCAACAACTTCTTGTACGTTTTTTATTGGGGCAATTTTTAGTCCAATTATTTTTGGCAATTTTGATGACAATGGTATTACCGCAATTTCTAATCCCAAGTTCTTTATTTCTGTTAGTCTTTTTTCGGTGTGGTTGACTGGTCGAACTTCGCCACTTAATCCAACTTCACCAAAGGCAGCTAATCCTCGTGGTAGAGTTTTGTCCTTTAATCCTGAGGCAATCGCTAGGATAACTGCCAGATCGACTGCTGGTTCATCAGCCGTCAGGCCACCGACTACGTTCAAAAATACATCATAAGCATCTAAAGGCAATCCGGCGCGACGAGATAATACCCCGATCAGAACTTGTAATCTATTCAGATCAAAACCGGAGGCTCGGCGTTGAGGAAAACCAAAATTTGTTTTGGTGACCAAGGCTTGGATTTCAATGAGCATTGGGCGCGTGCCTTCCATAACCGCGGTAATAACTGTACCCGGTACTGGTTCATTTCTTTCAGAGATCATGGCGGCTGAAGGATTTTTTACCTCTACCAATCCATCTTTTTCCATCGTAAATACTCCTACCTCATCGGTTGGGCCAAAACGATTTTTGGCGGCGCGTAAAATACGGAAATCATGAAAGCGGTCACCTTCGAGATAGAGGACGGTATCCACTAGATGCTCTAGAGTTTTTGGGCCAGCCACACCGCCGTCTTTGGTAACTTGTCCAACCAAAATAAAAGTAATATTATTTTTTTTGGCTGTTTCCATCAGTTTTACCGTGCAGGCACGTACCTGAGAAACATTTCCAGCTTCACCTTCAACCTCATCTGAATAAACTGTTTGGATAGAATCAACGATAGCTAGTTTGCATTTGGCAGATAGGCTAGTAGCAATAATACTTTCAATATTGGTTGCACTAGCTAGTTGTAAAGTAGGGGAGGAGATGTTTAATCGCGAGGCGCGCATTTTTATTTGTTGGGTAGATTCTTCGCCCGAAAAGTATATTGTTTCAGGAATAATATTAGCCAACTGCAATGCGAGAGTGGATTTACCAATTCCAGGATCACCGCCCAACAATATCAAACTACCAGGTACCAATCCACCACCGAGCACTCTGTCTAGCTCAGAAATATCAGATTGAAAACGTTTGAAATTTTGGTTGGAAATGTCCTGCAATTTTTCTGTTTTAATTGGTGCATAATTTTTGGCGACTTCATCCTTTTCTTTATTTATTGGCAGGTTACTTTTTTCGACCGTACCCCATTTACCACATTCCAAACACCGCCCAGTCCATTTTTGGAATTGGGCACCGCAGTGTGAGCAGGTGAAAATAATTTGATTATTTTTCATTTTATGTGTTACTTTTAGTTGCTGTAAGTGGGCATCGTTCTGCTCCTGAAGCGGGCGGAATGCACGGTGAAACGCCAGTGTATTTTTCCATTCGACAATAGCTACCAGCCTTCAATGCTTCAAAATGCCAATTTTCTATCCCTAATCGAATAAATCCAGCGTTTTCCATTATTGTTGATAATAATGCTACCCCACTCTTTTCTGCATTACACTGGGTTGAACCTGAAAATGCTCCGTCGGAAATAGTTTTACTCCCTTGCATGAGAGCAACATCAAGAGCCAGTCCGGTGCCATGGGGTGATTTTCCAGGTTTAGCAATTGTACCATTTTTTACAGCTTGAGGACTTTTCTCTGCCCAAGCAATTTGCGTGGCTGTACTTCTGCATTTTGAACGTACTGAAATTGTATATCCTTGCTGTTTTGCCAAGAGACCAGCCTTTTTAATTTTATCTGCTGTGATTTTTTGTACAAAATTTTCAACAGGGTTCTTTTCTTTTCGAACAATTACTCCTGGACATTTATTACCACTACAGGCAGCCACTAAATCCACCCAGTCTGGTGCTGGATTTTTTGGATCTATTTTGTCACAAGCTCCTAGTATACCTTGAGGCGTGCCTTCTGCACCTGTCATTTGATCTGAATAATCAATGTCGTCAGGGGGCATAGGCTCCGGCTTAATATATTCCACCTTCAAAGTTGAAAAATTAACCAAATCAGGATTAATATTATACAAAATAGTATATGAACCCCAAGCAATAATCAATCCAACGACAATTTGTCCAATCTTTTTAAAACCATTCACTCGTTCTTCACCGCCTAGTACAGTTATTTTTATTCCTACTACAATTATCATAACTACTCCGATGATGCTCACTATCACCATCGCCAATTTATAAATTGCTGTCACGTATTCACCTATGTAGGGAAGGTGAAGGTATCCTTCTGAGTCAATATTGTTTTGTACGTCACTGAATTTCAGTTGAGGGATATTGATTTCAAGAACTGGTTTTTTTATTTGTAAATCAGCAGTAATTCCAGCTAGTTTAGGTAATGAGTTATATTTTTGCATTGATATTTCATCAAACCAACAAAAACCATCTTGGCATATTCCTACGCCACCCAAATTTGCACATTCACTACTATTTTTGCATGATTTATCGGATTTTTTGCATATCTTTCCCTCACATGGAATAGTTGGAACGCCTTGTGATGCCAACCATGTATCTTGAGTGTATTGGCATGATTTTATAGTATTTGATCCACCACCCATTGGGCCTAAGTTAATTGTCGTAGAAATACACAAACCTGGTTTTCCATTGAGTATACAATCACTATCCGCGACGCATGTCTTATTGCTATCATAAAGATTGTCTTGGCATTTGTTTTCTAAACATTTTTGACCAGTTTTACATTGAGTATTGTTAGTGCAAGGTAAATTTTTAAATGATGCCAAGCATTCATTGAAACTGCTAAAAAGTTTATCAGTAGGGCTACATGTAGTTCCTAGTGAGTTAGATAAACAAGTCGTTCCACTTTTGGCAACACAAAATTTTCCGGCCATGACCGTTTGTTTTTCCTGAGTACACAAATTAAAATTATCTGGTTTGGTGTATTCTTTTATGGTATAAAATTGTTTTGGTATGTAATTTGAATTTAAAAATGCACTACACCCATTATTGGTTGGAACTGGAGCACATTCAATTTGATTGGTGTTGGGATTAAAACCGAGACAAAAATATGGAATTTGTCCCACAGGAACAGGAAATTCTATGTCTTCTCCATTTGTACTTTGACAATAACTCAAATTATATGACAAGGCATTTCCACTAGAGCATTTCCAGTTACCACCATCTTTAGGAGGATTATATTGTTCATTACATGAATTTTTTCCTATCAGTGGGTTGTAGCACGTACAAAAATATTGGGGTTCATTATTTTGTTTTGGCAAAGTACTTTCCTGGCAGTCATGATTAGCACCAACCTCACATTCATCATTTGATGCCCACTCTGTGCAAGTGTCTCCGATTTCGCTTTTACTATAAGCTAAAGAGATGTTTAAATTAAAACCAAAAATAATAAAAAGTATAAAAAATATTTTAATTATATTTTTTTTAAAAATCATATTATTTTGTAATAAGTTTTGTCAGCATTTCAGTAATACTGACGTCATTGTCTAAATTTATTCTTTTATTATTTGCATAAATTGTTGGCACTTTATCGATTCCAAGGGTATTGGCTGTAGCGAGAGTGTGAGCAATTTTTTGTTTGGCATCTTCGGAATTTACACATTGCCACCAGCTAGCAGTATCCAATTTCAAATCATTGGCCACTTTCGTAAGACCTGACTCGTTGGAAACATTTTTTTGAGTATATAAAATATCTACATATTGCCAATATTTATCTTGTTTACCTGCACAAAAGGCACTACGATGAGCGAGATCGTTGGTTTTAAAAATTAAACTTTGACGAGGTAAATCTTTTAGAAACAATCGTACATCCAACGGATGTTCTCTAACAAATTTATTAATCTCAAAATATTTAAGTCTACACGCAGAACAAGAAAAATCACTAAATAATACTAGAGTGAGTGGGGCGCCAGGATTTCCTAATATTTGATCATCATTTTCGGTCAAGTTTTCATAGTACCCTTCACTAAAAAGTGGGGTGACGGACGGTTTAACGGTAATTTTTCTAGTTTTTATCAATTGCACTGTGAAAATTGACCCAGCGGTGATTACCGCTAACAGCAATAGTAGATAAAATTTATTAGTTGGATGCATATTAGCGATAAATTAAATTATAATTTAATTTCAAAGACACCACTTTGGATTGTGTCTGTGAAGAAAACTTTATTTTTTGCTTGATCGTAGTTTATGCTTTTGATGACGTAATCACCGCCCAAAGAAATATTACTTTTCAAACCAGTTTTCAAATCAATTTTGTACATGTCGTCATTATTGTAAGCCGCAATTTCCGGCATTATACCAGCGCCCTGTTGGAGCTCACGTGGCACTGCGCAATAGAGTATATTATCACCAGCGAAAGTGCATTTGTCTGCCCAGGTGTTTAATTTGAGCATTTGACGATTACTTCCGATGTTGTCGCCGTAGGAATCTACCACCCAAAGTTCTGGTTTGAAGTCACTGCGAGTGCTATACACACTGTATAAAAGTTTTTGTCCAGTAGGTGACCATTGTGGTTGGAAACCAAGGCCTTCGACAACAGTGGACTTAAAATTTTCTCCGTTCAATCCAACAAATAAAACTTCACGTCTTTCTCCACCAAGCGGTTCGCCAGTTTGAGAAAAGGCAACAGTCTGACGACTGGGGGACCAATCTACTTGCACTTTGCTTGCATTATTTCCCATCGGTTCTACCAAAGTGGTACCACTGCCATCATCATTGATGGTGACCAGCCAGCGATTTTCTGGTGATAGCCCAATACTTTTGGCGGCAATTTGATTACTATCTGGTGAAAAAGAAAATTCTGACCAATGTTTTGGCAAGGTTACTTGTTTTTGTTTTTCAAAGTTATAAATAGTTTTTGATCCGTCGGGATATTCCAATACAGCTTTGTCATTGTTGTTCGCCCAAGTGACGTTGCTGACATTGTAAAATGTTTGATCGGAAAGAGAGACAATTTTTCCATCACTAGTGAGGCGATAAAATTTGCCGTCGGTAGCATTGTAATATCGCATGTTGCCAGTTTGATTAAAACCTGGATAACTGACAAATTCTGAAGTCAATTTGACTACCGGTTCTGGTTTTACATATCCGCCCTGAGTGGTTTGAGGAATTGATGGTGGAGTAGTTTCGATACCGCGGCCGAGTTGTCCACCTGCTGGGATTTCTGTTGAGGGTGTGACAATTCTTTCTCCAGCTCCAGGTAGTTGCCCGGGTGTCTGGGTAACTACAGTAGTGGTGGTTGGTGCTGTTGTCGTTTTTTTGAAAAGGAAATATAGACCAAAACCAATCATAGCGGCGGTGACCAACAGCGCGATAATTAGGAGGATGCGTTTGAGAGCTGGGTTCATATGTTTAATTTATTTAAGATTTTTATCTTTTATTTCTTTTATAGGTGGTTTTCCCTTCGTTGGATCGTTTACTTGAATTTTTTTCCAACTATCTGCATCTTCTTTTCTTTCTTGTTTAGTGGCCGAAAGAAGTTGATTGATTTGGACTATTCTTTTTCTCAGTTTAATTTTTTTCTTGAGTGGCTCTATCATCTTTTTTATTTTTTCAATCATTGGGTCTATATTATCTTTGATAATTGAGCGTATGGCTTTACTAATTTTTCCAGTGCCTGCTCCAAATTTAAAGAAAAAAATCGGTATTGCTATGATTGGTGAAAGAATTATAATTATGATACCTACTATTATTTCAACCAACGCGACGCCAATTTTTATAGCATGGATCACAGATTCTATATAATCTGCGATGGCTATCAGTGCATAAAGAAGAGTCTTGATAGTACGAAGTGTCAGAAGAGCAGCCTTTAACTTCGCTATTTTTACCACATCTTTTGCATTCGCCTTACCAAAAGTAAGCGAAGTGAGTTGATTGTAAATGGGGCGAGCAAAGGTCCTTAAAATCAGCATTGCTGGGTTAGTTTTCATTCCCTCAACTGTATTTTCCAGACCAGCTAATTCAGTTCCCAGTTTCTTTCTTTCTTTCTTTAGTTTCTTTTTTCGACTACGATCACTTTCCAAATTACTTTTTATTTTATTCATCATTTTTCCAGGTGTCTCCTTTACGCTCTTGACAGTATTATCTACTTTGTTTTTAATTGTTTCTCCTATTCTACCGCCTGTTCCTTTATTGGCCCTATCTGAAGCCATATCAGAAGCTGTTTGAGCCTGATTTTGTGGCGCGATCACACCAGGGGTTGTCGATCCAGTTGGATGTGGGCCAGTTTCACTGAGAGCACTTTCTGGAACTTTCGGAGGAGTCGTATCTCTCTGTTCAGAAACACTGGATGTTGGTGTTTGATCTGGAGCGGCTGTGGGTGGTGTTTGTTCAGGAGCAGGTTGGTTTGTGGTCGGTTCTCCAGGTTTGGGTGTTTTTGGTTCTTCTGTGATAGGAGGTTCTTCTGTCGGTTTTTGTTCCTCTGTTGGTTGCTCAGGTGGTACTTCAGTCGGTGGTTGTTCTGGAGCAGTTTCAGTTGGAGGTGTCGACGGAGTTTGTTCTGGGGTGGGTTGTTTGGTGTTTGGTTTTCCAGGTTTAGGTGCTTCTGGTTCTCCCACAGTTGGGGTACCTTCTGTTGGTGGTTGTCCTTCGGTTGATTGTTCAGGAGGTGCTTCATTCGGTGTCTGTGTCGGAGAGGATTGATTAACAGGTGCTGACTCAACCGGTTTCTCTTCTTCGTCAGGGGCGTCAGATGGTGTGGAATTTTCCTGATTGTCGTTGACGGCTGATGGTGAAGAAGGTAGACTCCCGAGCTCGTTTGCTTTTTTTGGGAATGGTATAATTTTAGCGTTACCATTAGCCTCAGTGCTGGTTGTTTTTTTAGTTGGTATTTCTAGTTTTATTACTTCGCCATTTCCAGCTATCTGTGCGCTTCCACCCTCTACTTCTGTTTTTTCAATTTTAAATTTATCACCATTAGTTGAGGGTTTGTCACCACCTGATTTTTCCTCTTCTTCAATAGGTTTTCTGGCAAGATTTGCCATAAATATTATTTAACAAACAGTTGCTTTTCGTTAATATCCAAAGTGTACTGTTTTTTATTTTTCTTTTTCAAAATTTCGGTAGCCATTAATTTTTCTATGGCCGTTCGTAGCTCACGGCGAATAGTGCGGGCATTGGCGTTGGTAGTCGGAAGGGAAGCAACATAATCTGAAAGTATTTTTTCCTTGGTAATTACCTTGGTGTGATATTGCGCGAGCTGTTCGTTGAATTTCGCGATTTCTAGTTCGGCAATTTTGGCTAGATCAATGGCAGTCAAAGTATTGAACAAACAAATTTTATCCAAGCGATTGATAAGCTCAGGAGAAAAATATTCTTTTAGCTTTTCGGTAATTTTTTTATTATAAACTTCACTCTGAGCACCAGTTCCGCCAAAGCCAAAATCGGCACGTTTGGCGACTTCTGCACCCAACGAAGTGGTTAGTATTATTATAGCATGTTTTAAAGAAATTTTCTTCCCCGTAGAGTCGGTAATTTCCCCATTTTCCAGAATTTGTAATAATAGCTTGGTGACGTCTCTGTGTGCCTTGTCTATTTCATCAAAAAGCACTACGCAATGTGGGTTGTTTTTTATCTTGTCGGTAAAATTATTACTCTCTTTATAGCCAATATAACCGGCGGGAGAACCCAAAAGTTTGGACACGCCAAAACTTTCATTGAATTCGCTCATGTCCAATTTTATTAATGAACCTTTGTTTGGGTATAGAGTTTCAGCGATAGTTTTGGCCAGTTCGGTTTTGCCCATACCACTTTGGCCGACAAACATAAAAGAGGCTAGTGGTCTATCTGGGTGGTTGAGCCCGAGTCTAGCGCGATTAATAATTTCGGCGACTTCATGCGTTACATTGTCTTGTCCGATGACTAGCGATTTTAATTTATCTTCCAAATCTAGTAATTCATTTTTTTCTTCCATGATAAGTTCACTCGGTTTAGATCCAATAATTTTAGCAATTTGTTCTAATACATCATGGTCGGTAATTTCACCGAGAAATTCAGTCTTTTTTTCTTTAGCAATTTTATTTTCAATATCTATTTCAAGTTTTAATTTTTCTTCTTGTTTTTTGAATTTTACTGCATCGTCAAATTTATCTGAAAGTGCGGCTGCTTCTTTAGCGGAAATTATTTTTTCTAATTTTTGTTTGAGACGTTCTATTTTTCCCACCCAAGAAGAATTTTTGGAGTTGATTCTTTTCGCGGCGGCAGTTTCGTCTAATATGTCGATAGCCTTATCTGGTAAAAATTTATTGGTGATGTATCTCTGTGACAGACGAACCGATGCTTCTACCGCAGATTTAGTAATTTTTATACTGTGAAAAATTTCGTAGTTGGTTTTAATTCCTTCAAGAATTTTTACTGAATCTTCGGCCGTTGGCTCTTTGACAAAAATAGGTTGGAAGCGACGTTCTAGTGCCGAATCACTTTCAATGTGCTTTTTGAATTCATTTAAAGTGGTAGATCCAATACAGCGAATTTGGCCTCGTGCTAGCGCTGGTTTGAGAATATTGGCGGCATCCATAGTACCTTGGCCACTGCCCGCTCCGACGATGTTGTGCAATTCATCGATAAATAAAATAATATTTGGATTGGCCGCGACGTCATCAATCACCTGGCGCAGACGTCCTTCAAATTCACCGCGATAAATAGTACCAGCAATCAGTAACCCCATATCGAGGGCGTAGACTTTTTTGTTTAACAAAATATCTGGTACTTTATTTTGTAAAATACGTTTGGCTAGACCTTCGACGATAGCAGTTTTACCAACACCAGGTTCACCCAATAGTACCGGATTATTTTTAGTACGGCGACAAAGAATTTGAATCAATCTTTCGATTTCGTTTTCTCGTCCGATGATTGGATCAATATTTTTTTGTAATTCCGGATTGGTAAGATTGGTGGCAAAAAAATCCAGAGCCATTTCTTTTTTACCAGATCGTTTATTATTTTTTGATGAGATAGGGGACTGATGCACATCACTATGTTCTGATCCCAACAAACTATCTTGGATTCTATCTACCGCTTCCATTACTTCATTTATTTGGGGGAATTGTGAGGCATTGGTAAGTACAATATTTAGTTGTTTGGAAATATCCGTCAACGAAACTTTATTATCTTTTAAAATTAAATTAATTTTAGGATCATTTAGTTCGATTGTTCCTTTCAACAAATGCTCTGTGCCAATATAGTTGTGTAAATGTTCTTGAGCGATAGTCATAGCCTTTTCCACTGCAAATTTTGCGTCAGCGGACAATGCGGTCATTTCTATTTCTGTTGTGTTAGTTGTCTTTTTGATATTAGCAGTCGGCAGTTCCAAAATTATTTTTTCCACGTTTTTTAAATCAATTTTTAGACGGTTTAATATTTCAGCCGCCACAGAGCCTTTTTGGTTTTGTAAAATGAAAAACAGATGAACAGGCTCTACCTCTTTATTTTCTAGCTTTGTCGCCAATTGAATGCTTTTGCTCAGTACGTCTTTAAGGTGGGTTGAAAATCTATCTAAAATAGACATAATTATCGGATTAAGTTGCTTTAAGAATAAGGATATTATATAATGAAAGAGCCTAATTTACAAGCTAAAAAATGATAAAAATATGTTTCCAAAACAGGTATTTAAAGCCTATGATATCCGCGGTTTGGTAGAGGGAGAACTCAACGATGATATAGCCTATCGGATTGGACGTTCTTACGGTGTATTTTTGCGTGATTTTTATAAAGATTGGAATGGTAAAAGTGTAGTGGTAGGCAGAGATATGCGCGCCACCAGCCCGCAATTTGCCAAAGAAGTCACTAGGGGGCTCAATGACGAAGGGTTGAATGTTGTTGACATAGGTTTGGCTAGCACTCCATCGTTTAATTTTGCCTGTACATTTTACCCTGAGCATGTGGCTGGGATAATGGTGACCGCTTCCCATAATCCAGCCGAATATAATGGTTTCAAAATGACTTTGGGAGATGGAACACCAGTAGGAGGCAAAAATGGTATGGATAAAATACGGGATGTAGCAGAGAAAATGGACAACACTGTCATTCCCGCGAAAGCGGGAATCCAAGCAGGCATCACAAAAAAGGATGTGGTATCGGATTATTTAAACAAAATACTTTCAATTGTAAAAGTTGAGGGAATAAAACCATTAAAAATAGTGATAGATGCAGGCAACGGTATGGCCGATGTGACTTTCCCTAGTTTATTAAAAAAATTGCCAGTGCAGGTAGAGTATTTATTTTTGGAACCAGACGGTACTTTTCCAAACCATGAGGCCAATCCATTAAAAACTGAAACATTAAAAGATTTGCAAAAAAAAGTTTTGGAAACTGGAGCGGATTTTGGTTTTGCTTTGGATGGTGATGTCGATCGTTTTGGTTTGGTAGATGAAAAAGGGGAGGTGGTAGAGGCGTCTTTTGTCGGAGCATTGTGTGGTGTGGAAATTTTGAGTGAGCACCCAGGGGCACACATGCTCTATGATTTGCGATCAAGCAAAATTTTGAAAGAAACATGGGAGGCCAATGGTGCCACCACCGATATGTGTCCGGTCGGGCATGCCAATATCAAGAGGATGATGAAAGAACAAAAAGCAGAGTTTGCTAGTGAACTATCTCTGCACATGTATTTTCATGAAATGAGCGATGTAGAAAGTACAGATCTAGCACTATTATATTTCTTACGATTGTTGTCGCGTACTGGCAAAAAGATGAGTGAATTGGTGTTGCCATTTAAAAAATATTTTCATGCTGGAGAAATCAATTTTGAAGTGAAGGATAAAGAAAAGGTCTTGAACAATTTACGTGTTCAATATGGTGATGCTAAAATTATTGAGTTGGACGGGTTGTCTTTTGAGTATCCAACCTGGTGGTTTAATGTGAGAGCAAGTAACACGGAACCGGTATTGAGGTTGAATTTGGAGGCAAATACAAAAGAGGAAATGGAAGAAAAATTAGCTGAGGTCAGGCAAATAATCGAAGGGTAAATTTGTTAAATAAACAAAATACCGCCAATAGTGACTTTTTAGCTTTCCTCACCCCGCGAGGGGCTCGGGGATGAACCTCGGTTCATAACCCGCTAAAAAGTAACTATTGGCGGTATTTTTTGCTATAAAACTTATTCAATTATAATTCTCGCATCCAATATTTTGACACCTTGGCCTTTTGGTAATACCAATAATGGATTGATGTCTAGCTCCTTAATATTTGGAAAATCAATTAGCAGTTGAGATAATCGTCCCAAACAATCAATCAGCGCCTGAGTGTCCATCACAGCTTGTCCGCGTGCACCATCTAAAATCTTTTTAGATTTTAATTTGTTGATCATTTTTTGAGCATCATAAGCAGTGAGTGGAGCAAGCCCAAATGTAACATCTTTGAAAATTTCCACATATGTACCACCGAGCCCGACCATGATAGTATTGCCTAATCCTGGATCTTTTACACTGCCCAAAATCATTTCCACCCCTTTTTCTTTAATCATTTCCATTACCAATATTCCTTCGATTTTCGCCAATGGAAATTGATTTTTTATCTTTTTCATCATCTCGGTAAATTTTGTACCGGCATCATTTGGTTCGATGTTGAGCATTACACCACCAGAATCGGTTTTATGTAATATATCTTGAGATATTATTTTTAATACGATCGTTTTGCCAATTTTTTGGGCAATTTCTTGGGCGTCTTGTGCGGTTTTGGCGATTTCACTTTGTACTAAAGGAAAACCATAATCGCGTAAAATTGGCAGTGCGTCTGCTTCAGGGAAAATAGTTTGTCCGCGAGTTTTGGCTTGCGTAAAATATTTTTCTGCGGCTTTTTTGTTAGTATTTTTGAAATTAAATTTTGTTTTGTATTTGTCTTTACGAATATTGGAAAAGTGGGTGAGCGCGTCTAGTGCTTTGGCTGCTTCTTCGGGAAAACTGAAAGTGGAAACACCGCTAGCGCGTAACGTCTTGATACTTTGTTCAACTAGTTTACCGCCGATAAAACTAGCAATGATTGGTTTTTTACTTTTTTTCTTGGCGCTTATAATGGCTTGGGCGGTGAGATCAAATTCGGTCATGGATTGTGGTGTCAAAACTACGATTACACTGTCCACATTTTTATCAGCTATCAAAATATCTATGGCCGCTTTGTATCGGTCGGCTTTGGCATCACCAAGTACATCGATTGGGTTATGAAAATTGGCAAACGCTGGTAAAACTTTTTTTAATTTTTTTTGTGTGGATTCAGAAATTACCGCCATTTTTAATCCACTCAAAATAACTTGGTCAGTGGTCAAAACTCCAGGGCCACCAGCGTTGGTCACTATAGCCACGCGATCACCTTTGGGTAATTCGTTGTTGGTAAAGATGTTTAAATATTGAAATAATTCTGAAATCATTTCTACTCGTAGAATTCCAGCTTGTGAAAATAGTCCTTGGTAGGCACTATCATTGCCAGCCAGCGCGCCAGTATGAGAGGCGCTTGCTGAAGCACCATCACGAGTGCGTCCAGATTTTATGGCAATAATTGGTTTAGGGTTTTTACCATGAGTAAGTTTTTTGGCGGCGGCGATTAGAGCAGGGGCGTCGGTAAGTTGTTCTACATACATCGCCACTACTTTTGTTTTTTTATCTTTGGCCAAATATTCAAAAAGATCCGCTTCGGTCATAGTGGTTTTATTCCCCACGCTCACGAATTTAGAAAAACCGATATCTAATTTTTGGGCATAATCCAAAATGGCGGTGCAGAGTGCGCCACTTTGAGAAATGAAAGCAATGTTACCCTCAGCCGGCATAATGTTGGCGAACGACGCATTCATTTTATTTTCGGTGTTTATCACGCCCAGACAATTTGGTCCCACCAAAGTTATATTATTTTTTTGACAAATATTTTTTACCTGATTTTCCAATTCAATATTTTCCACCTCTTTGAATCCGGCAGAAATAATAATCGCGGCTTTGATTTTTTTCTTGGCCACAGTTTCCAAAACAGCGGGGACGATGGCGCCAGGTACCACGATAATAGCCAGATCAATTTTTTCTGGTATAATCAAAACATCTGGATAGCATTTCAATCCATATAGTTCGGTAGTTTTTGGGTTCACTGGGAAAATTCTGCCTTTGTATCCTTGGGTAGTGAGGTTTTTCAAAATATCATTGCCAACTTGCCCAACGACAGTAGAGGCGCCGATGACAGCAATAGATTTGGGGTAGAAGATTGAGTTAAGATCCATAAAAAAATCCGAGATAATTAATCACGGATATATTTTATCATTTTTTTGGGTTTTTGTCATTTGCTTTATGCCATCTCGCGCAATTTTTTTATTCTATCTTCCACCGGTGGGTGAGTAGAGAAAAGCCCAGATAATTTTTTGCCAGAAAACGGACTGGATATAAATAGGTGAGCGGTAGCCTGAGAAGCTTGAGCCATCGGTCTATTTTCGCTTGCAATTTTTTCCAGTGCGCGTGCCAATCCTTCTGGGTAGCGCGTGAGTAAAGCGCCACTAGCATCAGCCAAATATTCACGGCGACGAGAAACTGCGAGTTTTATTAATTCAGCGATAATAGGAGAGAGAATGGCCAAAACAATTCCGACAATCGCAAAAATCGCCATTGCATTTCCGCCTTCGCGATTGTCTCTTTTTCCGCCAATCATTCCAGTCCGTATAAATATATTGGCCATAATAGAAACCGATCCAACCAGCACCGCCACTAACATCATAAAGCGGATATCATAATTTTTGACATGAGATAATTCGTGGGCGAGCACACCTTCCAGTTCTTCATTTTGTAACTTTTCAATCGCGCCACGAGTGACCGCCACCGAAGCAGTAGCCGGATTGCGGCCAGTAGCAAAAGCATTGATTGCCTGATCTTCTATTATATACAATTTCGGCATCGGTACCCCAGCTGTGATGCAAAGATTTTCGAGCATGTTGTAGACATAGCGGTTGTCTTCTTTGCCAGCTGGTTTGGCACCTGTATTCCAGAGAGCGATTTTATCACCTTGAAAATATGAAATAGCGGTAATCCCAAAAGATAACAAAACACCAATAAATAATCCATCAAAACCACTACCACCTCGTGCCATATCAAAAACATAACCCAGACCAACCACCAAAGCGGCGGCGAGCATGAGGAGCAATACGGATTTACGTTTATTGGAATCTATCTGAGAATACATAATAATATAAAAGTATCATAAAATGAGGGTGTTGTAAAGAATTTGTGTTAGTTGCGGAAGATATAAAATGGGGGATTGACAAAAATGTAATAAAGTATTACAATAAGAAAGTAAGAATTTACTACTAATATTTTAATATGGAAGCAACCGTACAAAAAACAACTTCAAAGGGGCAGATTACTTTGCCAAAAGTATGGAGGGGGCAATTTAAAACCACTCATTTTGTGTTGGAATCTAATAGTGATATTATGATTATCCGTCCAATTTTTTTGGATGATCCGAATAATTATAAAACCATATTTAATGCAGATAGAGATAATAAAGGCAAAGGAATATCTGCAAAGAAGTTGTTGAAGTGTATAAAATAATTTTTTGGATAATAATAAAATATAACTGGCTATTAAAGTCAGTTTTTTTGTATTAATATCAAATGATAACACAAAGCAAATTCAAGGTTTCACAGCACCACCTCTATTTGACACCAACCAAATTTTGTGCTAAGGTAACCAGTTCAAAATCGTTCTTTTTACATATTCTCAGTTTTCTTTTTGGTAATAAAATTGTCATTCCCGTGAAAATGGGAATCTAACAAATTATCAAAAAGAAGACTGGGAAACGCACACCCAGTCAAGGTAGCAAGCTTTAAGCTCGATAGGTTTCGGGTAAGGAGTAAGCTAATAAGTTGGAGGTGCGCCATGGCGCGCAAAGACAAGGATCTCAAGGAAGTCCTCGGCAACTGGACGATCGGGTTCGAGGCGCTCAGCGCCCTCGTTTACGCCATCCTCAAGAAGGGGGGCGGGATCGAGGATCTGAGTCGGCTCAGCGACAAGGAGGATACGACGGTCGTCGATCAGGTCGCCGATCTGCTCGTTCGTCCGAAGGTCGTTGCGGAACAGCTCGTGGTTCCGCCGCCCCCGCCCAAGCCCGTCGCCCTTCGGATCGAGGACTTCGTCACGCCGATGAAGGACGATCAGGTGCCGACCATCTTGCTCGTGTTCGTCAGCATCTGGCGCATGATCGCAAACTGGCTCGGCTACACCGGTCCGATCGCGTGGCGCATTCGTGAGGGCTTCACCCTCAAGACGATTGCTCCGCAGGTGGGTCCGTGCCGCAAGGACTTCCAGTATCTCCAGAACTGGAACTTCCCGGACGAGCCGACCAAGGACTGCATCGTTTTCTGGATTCCGCGCCTCGTGGTCGGAAGTACCAGCAAGTCGGTTTCGGAACAGATGAAGCTCTTGGCAGATCTCCGTAAGCAGTTCAATCTGCCCGAGCACCACCTGTCCGGGTTCGGTTCGGTCACCGTCCTCGCCGCTCTCATTCTCGCCCATCACAAGCTGACGGGCGAGATGGTCCCGTTGGGCGGCAACTGGACCCGCACCGACACCTGCGGTTCGGGCGGCGGTCGCCTCGGCCTGGGCTGGGTCGGGGGCGCTCTCTGCTGCGGCGTCTGGAGCTGGGATGGGGTCAGGTACGGTAGTGTCGGCGCCTTCCCGCTGGGGGTGGAACTCGAACACTAGGACACTCGGTCCTTCGTTCGGTCACTCTTGGCAACTTGGACTCTCGTCGGTGGTACACTTCATGTGTATCATCGGCGGGGGTCCTTCTTTATTTTATAAAAATTTGATATAATTCTATCGGCTGTATCGATAGTGTTTGCGCCCACGGGTGCAGGCCGGCAGCACAGGGTATTTATTGATCAGAATAATAAAGCGTACGCGTTTTATTAGCGTATCATTAAATATTTGAACTTCTTTTACACCCCGTGTCAAACATTATTGAGTTTGTGACTCAGAATTATATTCAACCCAAAGAGTATTCAATGGGTGGTGTTTCGGGTGGTGTTTGGCATATAGCGATTCGGACGGCAATCGCCTCAACCTGAACTGGGTCGAGGGCACTCTCAACTGCGACAACTGGAACTGGGATGAGGACAGGAACAGTAATGTCGGCGCCTTCCCGCTGATGATGTAAATCGAAAAAACATCCTCGCTATTGAGGATGTTTTGTTTGTAAATATTATTTTTTCATTTCTTTTATCCACCCACCCATCATTTTACCGGCAGTTATGAGTTGTCCGGAGAGTTGGGAATATTTATTTGTGTTTAATCCTTTTATTTCCCACAAGATAGTTATGAAATATTTTAATGTGTCCAATTTTTTACTTATTTTTTCAAGGAATATTATTTTTTCTGTGCGTTGAATATAACTGGCGGTGAGAGTTAATTCAATTATGTCGGTAAAAAGATTGTCAATTTTTGTTCCCAAAGTATGTTTTGTTAATTTTGGCAAGTGGATTAGAAAACCATGCCACAATTTGTAACTTTCATTAAACTTAGTTAAAATTGGCAAATTTTGCTGAGGGGGGGGGGTTAAAAGAACCGTTTATATTATTATGAAAATTCAATTGCGTCATAGTTATAAAGAATTAGTTAATTTGGAAAATTTGTTATTTGCTTGGCAAGAGTTTATTGTTGGTAAAAAGAATAAATTGGACGCGCAAATTTTTAATCGCGATCTCATGGACAATATTGTAGAGCTTCACGAGAGTTTGGTCAATCATACATATTGTCATGGTGGATACGAAAGTTTTTATGTCACTGATCCAAAGCGACGACATATTCACAAGGCGAGTGTGAGAGACAGGCTGTTGCATCATGCGATTTATCGGATTTTGTATCCGTTTTTTGATCGGACTTTTATTTCCGATTCATTTTCGTGTCGCGATGACAAAGGGATGCACAGGGCGTTGGATAGGTTTAGAGCGATGAATTTTGAGGTTAGTAAAAACCACGCTCGCACCTGCTGGGTTCTCAAATGTGATATTCAAAAATTTTTTGATAGTATTGACCACGGAATTTTATTGAATATTTTATCTGAGCATATTTCTGACCGAGACATTTTGAATTTATTAAAAAATGTAATTGATAGCTATAATAGTGAAACAAACGGGGTGGGAGTGGGTTTACCACTTGGCAACCTCACTTCACAATTATTTTCCAACGTATATATGAATGTGTTTGACCAATTTGTTAAACACAAACTTAAAGTAAAAAATTATATCCGCTATGCGGATGATTTTGTATTTCTTTCTCATGATAAACAATATTTAGAAAATTTAATACCTCAAATTCGGGATTTTTTAAGTGAAAAATTAAGATTGACTTTGCATCCTAGAAAAATATATTTGCAAACCATAGCATCAGGGATTGATTTTCTTGGGTGGAAACATTTTGCCAACCACCGTGTACTGAGAAAGACAACCCAAAAAAGAATGATGAGAAATATTGAGATTCATCCGACAAACGAAACTTTACAATCATATTTGGGATTATTGAAACATGGGAATAGTGGAAAGATAAAAAATGAATTATTGATTATGTCTTGGGTGTGGAGGATATGAAAACAAAAACTCCGCCAATGATGGTGGAGTTCTTTTTTTGGTCTATGTAAGGAAAAATGCTTTATTAGAACTTCACCTGCACATTTTGTTTTTCATTTTCCGCGGCCAAGAAAAATTCGTATTTGGTGAATTTCAACAACCCTGCAAACATATTAGTAGGGAAGACCTGAATTTGAGTATTGAAGTCACGCACATTGCCATTGTAAAATCGGCGACTAGCTTGGATTTTATTTTCTGTGTCCGAAATTTCATCTTGCAATTGCAAGAAGTTTTGGCTGGCTTTTAGATCCGGATAATTTTCAGTGACCGCAAATAGTGATTTCAAAGTAGAGGACAAAGCGTTTTCTGCCTGTTCGCGTTGAGCCAAGGTCGCGCCAGTATTATCATGAGTAGCCATAGCGGCAGTGCGAGCTTCGGTGAGTTTTGTCAAAGTTTCGCGTTCGTGGGTCATATAGCCCTTTACTGTCTCAACTAGATTTGGAATCAGGTCATAACGGCGTTTGAGTTGGACATCAATGTCACTAAATGCTTCATCTACGCGGTTTTTACTGCGTACCAAACCGTTGAATATGACAATGATCCAAACCAATCCTATTGCCAGAACTGCTAAAATAATATAAAATGGATTCATAGAATATTAACTTAATTAGCAAAGCCGGTGTCGGCTTTATTGAGTTATTTTACCTTAATTATAATTATAAATCAAGCAACTATGGCCTCTTTGTTGTATTTTATCATTGTTTTAGCGATACTAGTTATTTCACATGAATTTGGTCATTTTATCATAGCCAAAAAAACTGGCATGAAAGTGCATGAGTTTGGTTTTGGTTTTCCTCCGCGTCTTTTTGGTATTCAATTTTTAAAAGAAAAAAAATTAAAGAAAATTGCTGAAGTGGAAACAATAGAAGTAAAAGATGAAATCGTGGCTGGTATAGATGGTGGAGAAATTTTACAAGAAACAATTACTGACACAACCAAAGAAATAGATATAATAGAAAATAAAACAAAATGGCGGTTTGTTTTGGGCAATCGCGATCTTAATGAAAGTGATGAACAATATGGTACGGTGTATTCTTTGAACTGGTTACCACTTGGTGGATTTGTAAAAATAAAAGGAGAGAACGGCGATGGTGCGGATGATCCACAAAGTTTTGCGGCCAAAAAACCATGGCAAAAGGCAGTGGTATTGGTAGCGGGTGTGGTGATGAATATTATTTTGGCTGGAGTTTTGTTGATCGCTGGATATATGATTGGCCTGCCACAAACTTTGGATAATATGGATGATGTGTCTGCGATAAAAGATCGTCGTATTGAAATTTTGCAAACAATTCCTGGCAAACCAGCCGAAGCGGCCGGGATAAAAGCAGGGGATGTAGTTGTGCAGGTTGGTGAGATTGTGAATCCTCGTTTGAAAGAATTACAAAATTATGTAAATGAACACAAGACCGAAGAATTGTTATTGCGTGTAAAACGTGGCGAAGAAATTATTGATAAAAAAATTACTCCAGCAGTTTACGCCGATACTGGCAAAGGTGGTTTGGGAATTGCGATCGCTGAACTCGGTACGGTGAAGTATTCATTTTTCCCAGCTATTTGGGAAGGTATCAAAACTACCGGTTGGTATCTGAAAGAAATTTTAGTGGCTTTTTATTTATTGTTGAAAGGTTTGATTACCGGTGGTGGTGCAGCTGAGGCGGTGTCTGGTCCAGTGGGAGTAGCAGTGATGACTGGCCAAGTGGCACGCTTGGGCTTGATTTATCTCATCCAATTTACTGCGATGCTATCTTTGAATTTAGCGATATTTAATATTTTACCTATTCCAGCTTTGGATGGTGGTCGTTTATTATTTTTAGCAATTGCCAAGATTCGTCGCAAACCAGTATCTGAAAAAATTGAAGGTATTTTTCATACGGTTGGATTTATGTTGTTGATGTTGCTAGTGGTAGTGGTGACGGTGCGAGATTTATCTACTTTCAAAGAATTGATTATGAATTTTTTTAGTAGATTATTTTAAATATGAAAATTAACGGGGAAAGATTTTTAAATGACGAAGCCCTTGAGAAAATGAGTGGGCAATGGAAAAAAGATGCGGATAAATATGAAAAGAGAACTCCAGATTTTCCTTATTATTATCCTGTAAATAGAATTGAAGGTAAAAAACGCGACGGCGGACAAATTGATTTGTTGCATAATGAAAGGTTTATTGAGGAAACAATACCAGTATTAATAAAGAATAATCCTGAAAGGAAAATAAAAATATTAGATGTAGGTGGTGGTACTGGGTTATTTGCGAAACAAATCCGTGAGATCTTTGGTTCAAAAGTAGAGGTGCTTACCACTGGTTTAGTAAAGCAGTCAGCTAGAGTGGAACGAGCTTCAATTGGTGAATCAACTAAACTTCATCAAAATGATTTAAAGTGGCGTTCGGTATTAGAACTTAGCGATTTTCCGGAGTTTGATTTGATTATTGATACAATGGGAGAAGGATTATGGGGTGTGGGACTTGAAGAGTTTGAAGAATCAAAAGGTAAGATTGAAAATTATTTAAACGCTGTCGCAAAAAAGTTATTACCTGGTGGACATGCCAGTATTACACAATTACATGTGGATGAAACTTCCCCTGATGAATTTAGAAAATTGTTTGATCATATAGAACAGGCTTGTGGTGTGAAGATAGATCGTAATGAAAAAGGTGGTTCAATAAAAATATATAAGAGTGATAAAAAAATATAAGTTAAATATTGTTTATGCAATCTAAACTTGAACAATTAAAATCCGAAGCGCTGTTGGCTTTGAAGTCAGTCAAAGACAAAATGCAGTTGGAAGAATTGGAAAATAAATTGTTGGGACGCAAAAATGGCGAGCTCACCAATATTATGAAGGGGCTCAAAGATTTGGCCGATGATGCTCGCAAAGTAGCTGGCCAAATTGCCAATGAGGTAAAGATAGAAATCGAGAGTGCTTTGCAATCCAAAAAACAAGAATTGTCTCAAGCGGATTGGTCTTCTGTTTTGGAAAAAGAACGGATAGATATTTCTCAACCAGCTCTGCCAAAAACAGAGCGTGGACATTTTCATCCCAATACTATTATCCAAACTGATTTGGAAGATTTGTTTACCTCTATGGGTTTTATGGTTTTGGATGGACCGGAATTAGAAAGTGATTATTACAATTTTACTGCCGTAAATATACCAACCACTCATCCGGCGCGCGATATGCAGGATACTTTTTATATCAAAAACCATGATGTGGGGACAGATAGTCCATGGGTGATGCGTACGCAGACATCTTCGGTGCAGGTGCGAGCGATGCAAAAATATGGCGCCCCACTACGCGCGATTGTGCCAGGCAAATGTTATCGCAACGAAGGTACAGATGTCCGCCACGAACATACTTTTTACCAGTTGGAAGGTTTTGTTATTGATGAAAATATTACTTTTGCCCACATGAAAGGGGTAATGGAATCGGTGGTGGAGCATCTTTTTGGAGAAGAAACAAAATTAAAACTGAGACCAAAATTTTATCCTTTTGTGGAGCCGGGAGTAAATGGTGAAGTGACTTGTTTCCTATGCAAAGGAAAAGGATGTCGTGTCTGTAAAAATACTGGATGGTTAGAAATTATTGGCGCGGGTATGATTCATCCAAATGTTTTGCGTGAAGGCAAAATTGATCCAAATAAATATCAGGGGTTTGCTTTTGGATTTGGTTTGACTCGTCTAGTTATGTTGAAATATGGTATCGAAGATATTCGTCATCTGGAAAGCGGAGATTTAAAATTTTTAAAACAGTTTTAATATGTTGATTTCTTATAATTGGTTAAAAAATTATGTAAATCTGCCTGCTTCTATTTCTGCTCGCGAAGTAGCGGATAAATTGATGGCTAGTACTGTAGAGGTAGAGGGGTTGCAAGATCAGGGCGAACTTTTGCAAAATATTGTGGTTGGCAAAGTCGTAAGTGCAGAAAAACATCCCAATGCCGACAAATTGAAACTATGTAAAGTAGATATTGGTAATGAAGAACTGCAAATAGTTTGTGGTGGTAGTAATGTGGGCGAAGGCATGCTCGTGGCTGTCGGAAAAATTGGCGCCAAAGTGCAGTGGCACGGCGAAGGGGAGTTGGTAGAATTGAAACCAACTAAAATTCGCGGTGAAGAATCTTTTGGTATGATTTGCGCATCTACCGAGATTGGTTTGGGAGAATTATTTCCAATAAAAGATGAAAAAGAAATTTTGGATTTGACTGACAAAAATTTTCAAGTAGGCATGCCGTTGGCACAGGCGCTAGGTCTTAATGATGTGGTGATTGAAATAGATAATAAATCACTGTCTCATCGTGGCGATTTGTGGGGTCATTATGGTATGGCGCGCGAGGTGGCGGTTTTGTACAATCGCGATTTGAATAAATATGAGACCAAAAAAATAAATGCCGGTAAAGATTTTAAATTAAAGGTGGAAGTAAAAGACGCCAAATTGTGTCCACGCTATATGGCGGTGGCAGTGGGTGGTATCAAAGTAGGTCCATCACCGATTTGGTTGCAAGAAAAATTGATGGCTCTTGGCCATCATCCGATAAATAATATTGTGGATATTACCAACTATGTGATGTTAGATTTGGGGCAGCCACTACACGCTTTTGATGCTATTAAAGTGGAAGAAAAAATAATTGTTCGCAATGCATTAAAAGGAGAAACATTGGTCGCTTTGGATAAAAATGAATACAAGCTAAATGAAAGCGACCTGGTAATTGCCGATAACAAAAAAGCTTTGGCGATAGCTGGTGTGATGGGAGGAATGGAAAGTGCTATTTCAGATAGTACTACCACTATTATTTTTGAGTCAGCAAATTTTGATGCGGTGAGTGTCCGCAAAACCTCCACTCATTTGAATTTGCGCTCCGATTCATCTATGCGTTTTGAAAAAAGTTTGGATCCAAATACTTGTGAGGTTGCTTTGCAAAAAGCAGTAGAATTGGTATTGCAATGTTGTCCAGACGCCAAAGTGGTGAGCAAAGTTATGGATGAGAAAAAGTTTTCTTTGGCTGTTGGTCCGATAGAAATGCCAGCGAATATTTTTGAGAAAAAATTGGGAGTGCAAATTCCCCAAAAAGATATTTTAAATATTTTGAACAAACTCGGTTTTGAAGTAAAAGCCAAAAAAGAAAAACTGTTGGTCACCATCCCAACTTGGCGTGCTACCAAAGATATTTCTATTGCTGAGGATGTAGTGGAAGAAGTGGCTCGTTTCTTTGGCTTTGATAATATTCCATCTGTGCTACCTTGGATGCCAATTAATCCACCACAAAAAAATGCTTTGCGTAATTTGGAAAGAATAGTATCTGAAACATTTGTAAAAGAATTGGGTTATAACGAAGTATATAATTATAGTTTTGTTAGTGAAGATCAAATTGTCAAAATGCAAGATGATTTGAGTAAATATATTGAGTTAGAAAATCCACTTTCCAAAGAGCGTCCATATTTGCGTCGCAATCTGTTGCCGAATTTGTTGGAAAATGTAAAAAATAATATTGAAAATTATCCGGAAGTAAAAATTTTTGAGATTGGCAAAGTATTTTCAATACATGAAAATGGTGTACGAGCGGACCTCAATGGTGACGGACTATTGCCCCGTCAAGATACTTGGTTGGCGACTGCCTTTGTATGCAAAAAAGATAATGCGCCATATTGGCAGGTACGACGCGCGTTGGAAACAGTTTTTGGTGTGTTAAATGAACAATTTGAAATTGTGGTGGCGGATGTTGTGAAATCATGGGAACACCCGACTCGTTTGGCTCTGGTTTCTGTATTTGGAAAAACAGTAGGAGTTATTTGCGAAATTAATCCTACTGTATCTGAAAGTTTGGGGGTTGAACAACGTGTAGGCGTATTGCAATTAAATTTGTCTGAGCTGTCCGCGTTGTTGGAAAATAAAAATTTTGTTTCTAATTATCAACCAGCTTCAATTTATCCAGAAGTTGTCCGTGATTTGGCCTTTTTGGTAAAAAAAGAAGTTGAGCATAAAGAAATTTTGGTTTCGTTATTAAAAAGCGCGACGTTATTGGTTAAAGCCGAATTGTTTGATATATACGAAGGTAATAATATCGGTGAGGGATACAAGAGTATGGCTTATCGACTGACTTATGCCGACCCAAAACGCACTTTGACCACTGCGGAGGTAGATTCATCATTAGAAAAAGCGCAAAAAGAATTGAAAAAAGAGTTTGGTGCGGAAATTAGATAATTGTTTTGGTAGTTTTTTGTTTGTTTTCCTTTTTTGTGTTATACTATATGTATAATTTTTAAAAGAGGGTAATATGTTTGAAAATTCAAAAGATATTTTATATTTAGTAATTTCATTTTGTGTTTTGTGGGTGACTTTTTTCTTATGTTGGATGTTTTATTATCTGATGAGATTATTGCGCAACGCCAATCAGATAGTAGAAGAATTTAGAGTGCGATTACAGGCGCTGACCGAGGCCATAAATTATGTGCGTGGAAAAGTGGAGCATATGTCTGGGCTTTTGACATTGATTACCGAGGGAGCTTCTGGTTTGGTAAAAAAAGTGATTTCCAAAAAGACAGACGAATGGATGAATGCTGGATCAGACAAATTTAATAATAGTGCGAAGGAAGCGGTAGCTAGGGCGGTCGCTGAAACAGCACAGCAGATGAAGAAGGCGACTAAAGCAATTAAAAAATAATATAATAAAATAGGATAAAAAATACAGCGACAATAATGACTTTTGAGCTTTCCTCACCTCGCGAGAGGTTCAGGGAATCGCCTGCGGGCTCATAACCCGCTCAAAAGTAATTATTGTCGCTGTATTTTTTGATTTTATTTTTTTATGTTGTTTTCATGTTCCCAGCGTGTACCGATAAATATGGTCAGTGCGAACAACAATGCAAAATGACAGAGTATGGAAGGGAATTGATAATTTAATGCTGGGAAAAGTATCATTAAAATATAGGTAGGGAAAGCCATCAGGAAAACTCCCAACGGAAACATCAAGTATATTTTTTGTTTTTTCTGGTTAGCTTCTTTGAGATATGCTCGGATGCCGATTAGACAGGCAATTAATATAAATGCAAAATAATAAGCAGTGTAGATTCCAAATCGGATTGAGGAAAGAGGTGAACTAACATCAGAAAAAATATTGTGTGCAGTTATAAAGATATTGTGGCATTGTCCATTGACTAAAAAGATAGGTGCAGTTGTGGCCATGATGATGTATATGACGGGTATAATATAAAGCCAAATTAAATTTAGTTTTATCTTGAAATATTTTATTATACTATGTAACCCAATAGCTGGTAGTAGAGTGTAGGAGCAAAAACCGATTCGCATCCACAGGTCAGGATTGGTGGATTTGCAGAACATAAATTCGGTGAGTTGATATAATCCTAAAAGAAATAGTACTGCACTAGAATAATAACGAATTCGTGTTTTTGAATATTTTATTGGTAGTATGATTGCTAGTGTCCATTCTATAATTGCGGTGGTCAAGGAGATGGTCGGATTATAACACATAATTTTGAATAGTTATTAAAGTAGCTTTATTATACACTAAAAACAGACACGGTGTATCCACTTTGACTGGGGATATGATTTGGAGTATGATTTATTAGTATATTTTTAATTATTTACATATATGCAAAATCCGTTTGAAAATGCGATGGCTCAATTGGAAAAAGCAGCCAAAACAATGGGGCTGGATAAAAGTATCCATGAAATTTTGAAACAGCCAGATAGAGTTTTGACAGTATCAGTACCAGTAAGGATGGATAGTGGCGAAGTAAAGGTGTTCACCGGTTATAGAAGTCAATTTAATAATGCCCTTGGCCCATATAAAGGTGGTATTCGTTATCATCAAAATGTGACTCTAGATGAAGTAAAGGCATTGTCTTTTTGGATGATGGTCAAATGTGCGACGGTAAATATTCCAATGGGTGGAGGTAAAGGTGGAATTATCGTAGATTCAAAATCTTTGTCTGAGGGGGAAACTGAAAGATTATCACGCGAATATATCCGAAAAATTTGGCGTGAAATTGGTTCGGACAAAGATGTGCCAGCGCCAGATATGTATACTACTCCAAAGATTATGGGGTGGATGCGTGATGAGTTTGAAAAACTTTTGGGTCATGCTGATCCGGGAGTGATTACCGGTAAGGCAATTGCCGATGGTGGTAGTGCCGGACGCGAAACCGCAACGGCTCAAGGTGGAGTATATGTGGTACGCGAATTGGCCAAAAAATTGAACCTGAACCCAAAAGAAACAAAAGTAATAATCCAAGGCATGGGGAATGTGGGTGGTTTTATGGCCAAAATTTTGAGTGCTGACGGGTATATCATTGTGGCTATTAGTGACTCAAAAGGTGGTATATATAATGAAGCTGGGTTGGATGTATCAGCGGTGTTTGCCCACAAAGAACAAACTGGATCGTTGGCAAATTTTGCTGGTGCTAAAATAGTAACCAATGCAGAATTGTTGGAATTGCCAGGAAATATTTTGGTACCATCGGCAATGGAAAATCAGATTACTGCCGAAAATGTAAATAATATAAAAGTCCAAGCGATTGTAGAGATGGCCAACGGTCCTACCACTCCAGAAGCAGATGAAATTTTGGTTCAACGTGGTATTGTGGTGGTGCCAGATGTATTGGCCAACGCTGGGGGTGTGACAGTAAGTTGTTTTGAATGGGAACAAAATAATAAAAATGAAAAGTGGACAGAAGAACAAGTGTTTGCGAAGTTGGAACCAATGATGATCACTGCGTTCAATGAAGTGTGGGAAACAAAAGAAAAATATTCTACTACTATGCGCGTCGGGGCTTTTGTGAAAGCGATTGAGCGAGTGGCGAGTAAAATGAAGGTATAATATGCCAGAATTGCCGGAAGTGGAAACTATCCGCCGTGATTTGGAAAAAAAGATTGCTGGCAAAAAGATAAAGGTGATTGAAATTTTGGCATCAAAAAGTGTACACAATAAAAGCGCGGATTTTCTGTGCTTTTTGGTTGGTAATAATTTCAGTCATATTGAAAGACGGGGGAAATTATTAATGTTTGCTTTGAAAAAAACAGATAAGTTTGCATATTTATTGGTCCATTTGAAAATGACTGGTCAATTAATTTTTAAACAAAAAAATAAACTGTTGGTCGGTGGTCATAATGTTTCAGTGAAAGATTTGGATTTGCCAAATAAATTTACCCGCGTAATTTTTTATTTTGCAGACGGTAGCCAGTTGTTTTTCAACGATATGCGTCGGTTTGGTTATCTGAAATTGGTTAGTAAAGAAGAAAAAGAAAAGATAGTGAAAAATAATTTTGGCATTGAACCTTTAACAACAGATTATACTCTGGAAGCTTTTACTGCTTTGTTTAAAAAGAGAAAAACAAATATAAAAGCCTTGCTTTTGAATCAAAAATTAATTTCTGGGATTGGAAATATTTATGCGGACGAGGTGTGTTTTTGCGCTCGCGTCTTACCATTTCGTTCTGTCCAAAGCTTAACCAAATTAGAAATAAAAAAATTATTTAGTTGTGTCGAACATGTATTAAAGATTGCTATTAATAATCGCGGTACTACTTTTAGTGATTATGTAGATAGTGAGGGAAATATTGGCAAGCATGTGGATTTTTTAAATGTGTATGGACGTAACAGAGAAAAATGTAAGCGTTGTAAACATATTATCCTAAAGAAAAAACACGCAGGACGAGGCACGCACTATTGTTCTAGCTGTCAGAAATAATTTATGAATTTTCCCGGATGTACTATTACTCTATGTACTTATAATCGACTTGAATCTTTAAAGAGAAGTTTGGCTTCTTTGTTGGCTCTAGATTATCCTGAATTTGAAATTATAATCATCAATGATGCATCTGTAGACGGCACTAGTAAATATCTGACTACTCTAAGAGATCCAAAAATAAAAGTAGTAGAACATCAAAAAAATCTTGGTCTCAGTGAGGCGAGAAACAGCGGTATCAAAGCCGCTCGTTATAATTTTGTTGCTTCGGTTGATGATGACTGCGTAGTAGACAAAAATTGGTTAAAAAATTTAATGGTTGGTTTTACTTCAGAAAATATTGCTTTTGTATTTGGTCAAGTAAATTTCGTAGCGGAAAATTATCATGGATATTTTCCAGACAGATTGGTGCGCAATATTGGTGCTTTTTGGCCAATGGGTGGAAATATTGTTTATCGCAAGAAAGTATTTGATAAGATTGGATATCTGAATTCAGATTTTTTTTATTTTAATAATGAAGATAGTGAAATAGCGATTCGAGCGGTAGCCAATGGTTTTGAATATGCACGTGCTCCACAGGCGATAGTGACCCATGAGCCAGCGATTTGGAATGTAAAATCACTTTGGAGGTCAGCTCGCAATGGAGCGGTGTGGCCGAAATTAAAAAAACTTTACCCAAAAGATTATTTACATTTTCACCCCAAAGTACTATGGGGGATGGTTGTGTTGCCTTTGGATTATTTATTTTTATTGTCCTTACCAATTTGCGTCCCGATATTGTTAGTTCGCTATTTATGGCACGGCAAAAGAGGTTTAAAGATATTTTTTGCTAAGTGGCCTATACTGTTGTTTTTACGTCGTTATTATATTTGGAAGGAAGCCATTAAGAATAGGGTTTGGATGTTTTAGTAATTTATTTGTCTATCCTTGCAATTTTTGATCAATTTAGTTAAAATATAGCGGTAATTACTATAAATATGTCTAAGTATAACCATAAAGAAGTAGAGAAGAAATGGAAGAAAAATTGGGAGAAAAGCGAGATATACAAAACAAAGGAACCATCCTTCGCCAAGGCTACGGCGGGCAAGGCGAAATACTATGTTTTGGATATGTTTCCATATCCGTCTGGGGCAGGTTTGCATGTTGGTCATCCAAAAGGATATATTGCGACCGATATCGTGGCTCGTATGAAAATGATGCAGGGATTCAACGTTCTTCACCCTATGGGTTGGGATGCTTTTGGTTTGCCAGCCGAAAATTATGCTTTGAAAAATAAAGTTCACCCTTCTGATGGAACAGCAAAAAATGTAGCTACTTTTAAAAAACAATTGGGCTTGCTTGGTTTTACTTATGATTGGGACAGGGAAGTGAATACCACTGATCCGAAATATTATAAATGGACACAGTGGATTTTTTTACAGATGTTTAAAAAAGGTTTGGCTTTTGAATCCTTCGCGCCAATCAATTGGTGTCCAGATTGCAAAACTGGTTTGGCCAATGAAGATTTAGAGGGTGGGTTGTGTGAACGCTGTGGTAGTGAGATCGAGCGCAAACCAATGCGCCAATGGGTATTACGTATTACCGATTATGCGGAAAAATTATTATCTGGGTTAGATACTTTGACCGCTTGGCCAGAACATATTAAAAAAATGCAAAGTGATTGGATTGGAAAGAGCGAGGGGGCGTTGGTAGATTTTAAAATAAAGGACAGTGACCAAACCCTAAAAGTATTTACCACTCGTCCAGATACTTTATTTGGTGCGACTTATATGGTAGTTGCACCTGAGCATCCATTGATTTCCGAAAATTTAGACAAAATTTCCAATAAAAAAGCCGTTCAAGAATATATTGAAGTCGCCAAAAGTAAAAGTGATTTGGAACGTACCGAATTACAAAAAGAAAAAACCGGTGTGGAATTGAAAGGGCTGAAAGCAATTAATCCACTCACCAATGAAGAGCTGTCAATTTTTATGGCGGATTATGTTCTATTTGGTTATGGCACAGGCGCTATTATGTCTGTACCAGGACACGATGAACGCGATTGGGAGTTTGCCAAAAAATATAAATTACCGATTGTGGATGTGGTCTTACCGGTAAACGAAAAAGGTGATGTTTTGTTTGATGCTAATAATCTCAGTGACAAACCTTTTACCGAAGACGGTGTAGCGGTGAATTCTGATTTTATAAATAATTTACCCACTCCACAAGCCAAAGAAAAAATGCTTAGTTATTTGGAAGAAAAGGGAATTGGACAGAGAAAAATACAATATAAATTGCGTGACTGGGTGTTTTCTAGGCAACGTTATTGGGGTGAGCCAATTCCATTGGTGCATTGTGAACAATGTCAAAATAAAAAATATAATTATATAATTTTGCATGGATTCAGCGGTACGGCTGATAAGAATGGACCAAACCGAGGGGAAAGTAATAATTGGAGGCCGTGGATAAAGTCAAAATTAGAAGATAAGGGAAATAAAGTATTTTGTCCCAATTTACCTAATACATTTGAACCAAATATCGAAGAACAGGTTCAGTATGTTATAGATAATGTGGGTTTCGAGATTAATGATGGCACTATTATCGTTGGACATAGTTTGGGTGCGGTCGTTATTTATAGATTATTAGAAAAATTAAATAAAAAAGTTGGTAAAGTAGTTTTGGTTGACCCAGTAGTTACGGATAATTTTGTTGATCATGAAAGACCGAAAGTTACAAAAAGTTGTAATTGGAAATTTAATTTTGAAAAAATTAAAAAATTGAGCAAAGAATTTATTGTGTTAGGTGATTCTGATTTTGGTGTAATTTTTGAAAAGGATATAAAGGATTTAGTTGAAAATTTAACTGCAAAATTAATTTTGTCTAAACCAAGCGCGGGTCATTTTACAGCCGAACAAGAGCCATCAGTGTGGGGTGTGTTAGATCAAAATGGTTGGGTGCCAGTGCCTGAAAAAGATTTACCACTTGAATTACCAAAAGTAAAAAATTATGAACCAAGCGGTACTGGTGAATCGCCATTGGCTACCATTTCAGATTGGGTAAATACCAGCTGTCCGCAGTGTGGTGGTCCTGCTAAGCGTGAAACCAATACCATGCCACAATGGGCAGGGAGTTGTTGGTATTATTTGCGCTATGAAGATCCGCACAATACCAAAGAATTGGTTAGTAAAGAAAAAGAAAAATATTGGTCACCGATTGATTTGTATGTGGGCGGGGCTGAACATGCTACTCGTCATTTGATATACGCTCGTTTTTGGCATAAGTTTTTATTTGATATTGGCATGGTCAATTATGATGAACCATTTACTCGTTTGCAAAATGTCGGTTTGATTTTGGCCGAAGATGGTCGCAAGATGAGTAAACGTTGGAACAATGTTATTAATCCAGATGATGTGGTAGAGGAGTACGGTGCCGATGCGATGCGTTTGTATGAAATGTTTATGGGGCCATTTGATCAACCGTGTGCTTGGAGCACCAAAGGGGTAGTGGGTGTACGCAGATTTTTGGAGAGAGCGTGGACATTGGCAGAGAAAGTGAAATCTGATATTGTCATTCCCGTGAAAACGGGAATCCACGGTGTTGGATCCCCAATCAAGTCGGGGATGACAACTGTGTTACATCAGACGATCAAAAAAGTTTCTGAGGATATTTTGGCGTTGCATTTCAACACCGCTATTTCATCAATGATGGAATTGGTCAATGAAATGAATAAAGTGCCGAATGTATCCAAAGAAGATTTTGTTTTGTTGTTACAATTATTATCTCCATTTGCGCCTCATATTACCGAAGAATTATGGTCTCAAGTTGGTAATAAAGGCAGTATTTTTGAATCTGTTTGGCCACAACATAATGCCGAGCTGGCCAAAGACACTGAAATTACTTTAGCTATTCAAATAAATGGTAAATTGAGAGATACTATTTTGGTCTCAGCAGATATAAGTGAAGAAGAAGCGAAACAAGCATCGTTAAATTCAGAAAAAGTACAAAAATGGTTGGAAGGAAAGACACCGAAAAAAGTAATTTATGTAAAAAATAAATTAGTTAGTATAGTAGTTTAGTGGTATGCTCAAGGAGGGGATAAATTTGATTGTAGAATCAAAAAGCAGGTCTTTTTTGGGCCTGTGTTTTTGTTTTATTTTAGGGGTAGCGATATTTTCTTTAAATAATACTAATTATTGGCAAATATATTTATTTGTAATTTTGTTTATAACATTGTTTTTCCTAATTATTTATTGGAGCAATAAAATTGTAAGATATTGTTTGTTATGCGGGTTGTTTTTTATATCGGGTGGCTTGCGTTTTTTTCTTTCTATACCGAGTAATAATGACAATAATATAAGTTATTATAATGGTCATACAATAAATTTTGTTACCAAAGTATCTCAGGAAGTGGTATCCAAAGAAAATAGCACCCAGGTCGTTGTTTCATCTGAAAAAATACAGAATAAAAATGTGAGTGGAAAAGTTTTGTTATACTTGCCACCATATAGTGATTTGAAATTTGGTGATAAAATTAGTGTGGAGTGTTTATTAAAGAAGCCGGAAGGTTCGGAAACATTTATAAATTATGATAAATATTTGGCACGTAATGGTGTGTGGTCTCAATGTAGTTGGCCCAAAATATTAAAATTATATTCGAAACCGTCATGGATAGAAAATATTATTAATAATTTCTATAATTTTAAACAGCAAGTTCAATCAAAAGTTGATGAATTATGGGTAGAACCGGAAAGCGCCTTGATGTCTGGTCTACTCTATGGTGCGCGAGCAAGTTTTAGCGCAGAAGTAAGTAATGATTTTAGTCGAACTGGGATCACTCATATTGTGGCAATTTCCGGATATAATATTAGTATTATTGCCAATATTTTAATGGGTGGATTATTGATGATCGGATTAAATCGGCGTCGTGCATTTTGGTTTGCGATAATTGGGATAATTTTATTTGTGCTGTTTACTGGAGCATCGGCCTCGGTAGTCCGAGCGGGGATTATGGGTGTGATAGTATTATTAGCTACTCAAATGGGTAGATTGTCTCGCATTGGCAATGTTTTAGTATTTACGGCAGCCCTAATGTTATTACTCAATCCATTTGTTTTAGTTTGGGATGCTGGATTTCAGTTATCATTTTTATCAACAATTGGATTGATCTATTTAGCGCCTATCATTAATGCTCATTTTGCTAATAATATCAAAAATAAGTGGCTGGCTAGTTTAAAGGAAAATTTTATTTCAACAATATCAGCGATTGTTATAACATTGCCACTAATTTTGTTTCAATTTGGGCGATTATCCATTGTAGCACCGCTAGCCAATATGATTATTATTTGGATTATTCCGTATTTGATGTTAGTTGGTTTTGTATCTATAATTTTAAGTTTCATATTCTTTCCTTTAGCTCAGCTAGTTGCATGGGTGGCCTATTTAGGTTTAAAATATGTTATAATAATGTCACATACATTGGCTAGTTGGTCATTGGCTAGCGTTAAGTTTTCGGTGTCGTTTGTTGTAATGATATTTTTATACGGTTTAATATTGTTATGGATATATAAAAAATCTGAATAAATATTAATTTTCGCCGCGCGAATTGTTTGAAGTGGCGAGAACCAACAAAGCTGTCAGCAAAACGATAAATTCGCCACAAGTCTGAGCGCAAGAAAATTCATATTTATGAAGCTGTTTCATGGTTTTACGTTTGATAATATAAATTATGTCAAAAATTAAAATTTTAAATTCGGTGAGTGGGTATGATTTGGCGGCATTTGATTATGATAAAAAAGAAAAATATTTAAATAGTTTTGAACAAAATAAAGTTTTGCCTTTATTTGGGGATATCAATAAAAAAAATATTTTAGATGTGGGAGCGGGTACTGGGCGGTTGGCCACAATACTTTTTAATGCTGGAGCGGAAGTAACGGCGTTAGATGTTTCATCTGAAATGCTACAGCAGTTGGTTAAAAAAAACCAGAAAATTAAAACAGTTGTAGGCGACGCCGAAGAGCTTCCATTTCCAGATAGTACATTTGATTTTGTGACAGCTGCTTTTTTAGTTGTTCATCTGAAAGACCCGTCATCTTTTTTTGACGAAGCTTATCGAGTGTTAAGAGATGGTGGTAAGCTTATTATTACTAATATCAACCAAAAAGAACCACCAGAGGTAAAAACCAAAGAAGGTAAAATAAAAATTGAATCATTTTATCACCGCCCTGAAAGAATTATTGAGCAGTTAGAGAGCTTGGCTTTTAAAATTAAAAAAAATATTTTTGTTTACGAAAAAGATATTTGGATTAACCAAATAGTCGTGGCCAGTAAATAGAATAAATTATGGAGGGGATAGATAGGAAAAAAATAATTATTGCTATTGTTTTGTTGTTAGTAGTCTTAGCAACAATTTTTTATTTTCAAAATAATAAAGCAAATAATTTTAATTCAGTCACATATTTTGATGTCGGACAAGGAGATTCGGCGCTAATTAAATTTGATAATGGTCAAAAAATGTTGGTGGATTGTGGTATTAATCGTAATATTTTATCCAAACTCGGTTCGGCATTATCATTTTTTGATCGGACCATTGATTATTTGGTAATTTCCCATCCCGATGGAGATCACTATGGTGGCTGTCCAGCAGTATTACAAAGATATCAAGTTAAAAATATCATTACCAATGGTGCCCAAAAAACCAATGACCCATTTTGGAAAGCTTGGCAGAAATATTCACAGTTGGAGCAAGCGCAAAATAAAGTTATTTCTGGGCATGAAATTTTGACAATTGGAGCTAGCCGGATTGAATTTTTGGCGCCAGATGAAAGTTTGGGAGCTGACTTCAATAAAGCAGGTGGTAATAATCAATCGATAGTGTTTTTGCTTAAAAATAATTTGGGAAAATATTTATTTACGGGTGATATGGAAATTTTACTTGAAGAAGCTTTGATTAAAAAATACTGCGCCGGCGCAGTCTATTGTCCCGCTCTTCAAGCAGATTTTTTGAAGGTTGGGCACCATGGTAGTGACAGTTCGTCAGGAGATCTATTTTTACAGGCAGTAAATCCTAAATTTTCTGTTATTTCAGTTGGTCAAAATTCATATGGGCACCCATCATTGCGTACATTGCGCAAATTAGATCGTGAAGGAAGTGAGATATGGCGCACCGATCAAAAGAATGATATAATAGTGAAATGAAAAAGATTATTTTTTTATTAGTGTTATTGTTTATATTTTTTGCCCACCAAGTGTCTGCGGCAGAGATTGTTGATACCGACACGGATGGTCTCATTGATGATTTGGAAATAAAAATTGGTACAGACACTAAAAATCCAGATACAGATGGTGATGGCTATAAAGATGGAGAAGAAGTGACCAATGGATATAATCCGTTGGTAGGTAATTTGGACAATAAAGTTAGTCGTAGAGTAGAAGTAGACCTCAGTACACAAAAATTAAAATATTATTTCAATAACATTTTAATTGGTACTGCTCCAGTTTCGACTGGCAAGATTGGTACCGATACCCCAACTGGGAATTTTAATATTATTCGAAAGTTACCAGTTTATCGCTATGTTGGTCCAGGGTATAATTTACCAAATACCAAATGGAATTTAGAGTTCAAGCGCAGTTATTTTTTGCACGGTGCTTATTGGCATAATCAGTTTGGTATACGTCCGATGAGTCACGGTTGTGTGAATATTGGTTATGTAGATGCCGAAAAGATTTATAAATTTTTGAAAGTGGGAGACAACGTTAAAGTGGTAGGAAAAACGCCGCGAAAGGCGCTAGCCAAAAGCATTTGACATCTTTTTGAAAAAATGGTATATTGACATACAGAGTATGAAGCACTTCTGTAGAGGGTGCTTTTTTTAATAAGTTAATATAAATATACATTTATGTCAGACATTACAAAGGCCATTCAGTTACTTTGCGACGAGAAAAATTTGTCTTTTGAAGCCGTCATGGAAACTATCGAAACTGCGCTAGCCGCCGCTTATCGTAAGGATTTTGGTAATAAACAACAAAATATCAAAGTAAAATTTGATCCTGAAACTGCCGACATGAAGGCTTGGGATATCAAAACTGTGGTAGAGGATATTGATGAAGAAGTTTTAAAAAACGCTCAGGAAGAAATGACCGCTCGTCGCGAAAAAGCGCGTGCAGAAAATCGTGAATTAACCGAAGAAGAAACTGCCGATTTGCCTCATTTCAACCCAAAAACAGAACTGATGCTTTCTGAAGCCAAAAAAATAAATAAAAAAACTAAAGTAGGTGAGGTGTTGGAAATCGTTTTGGAGATCCCGGGGGCTTTTGGACGTATGGCTGCTCAGACCGCCAAACAAGTAATTATCCAAAAAGTTCGTGAAGCTGAGCGTAATATGGTGTTTGGTGATTTCAAAGGACAAGAAGGGCAGATCATCATGGGTACTATTCAACGCGCAGAGGGACACAAGGTCTTGGTTGATTTGGGAAAAGTGACTGGTTTATTATTGGGCGAACAACAAATCAAGCGCGAACATTACCGTCCGGGCGCTCGTATGAAATTTTTTGTATTGTCTGTCAATATGGGTCCTCGCGGTCCGGAAGTTTTATTGTCTCGTTCTTCCAGTCGTTTGGTAGAAGAAATTTTTAAACAAGAAATTCCAGAAATCGAAAGTGGTGTGGTAAAAATAAAAGGTGTAGCTCGCGATGCTGGTTATCGCAGTAAAGTGTCAGTGCAAACCGACGACGAAGCTATCGATCCAGTTGGTGCATGTATTGGTCAACGTGGTAGTCGTATTAATACTATTATTGAAGAGTTGGGTGGAGAAAAAATCGATATTATAGAATTCAAAGATGACGCGTCTGCATATATTTCCAAAGCACTTTCTCCAGCGAAGGTTTCTTCGGTGGAGCTAAATGATGCTGAAAAAACAGCAGACGTATTGGTAACCTCTGATCAATTTTCATTGGCGATTGGTCGCAATGGACAAAATGTACGCTTGGCTAGTGAAATGACCGGTTGGAGGATCAATCTAAAAGATTTGGGTGGAGCACAAGAAATTAGTAGTGATGAAATACCAGTTGAAGGCGAAACTGCTCCAGAATCAGTAGAATCAAAAGAAGAATAAAAAATATATTATGTTTTCAACTCTTTTTCATGTAGTTTTGTATCAACCATTATTCAACCTGTTTGTAGGATTGTATAATATTTTACCAGGGCATGATGTTGGTTTGGTAATTATTGTGATAACAATTTTATTGCGCTTATTAGTTTATCCTTTGACAGCTTCATCTATAAAAGCCCAACGATCATTGCAAGAACTTCAACCAAAACTTGAAGCCTTGAAAAAACAATACGCCGGTGATCAACAAAAAATCGCTCAGGCGACTATGGAGATGTATAAAACCAACAAAGTAAATCCATTGGCTTCTTGTTTGCCTCTGTTGGTACAGTTACCAATTTTGATTGCTCTTTATTGGGTGATGCAAGATGGTTTGGCTTCCACGAATTTGGCCAAATCTCTTTATTCATTTATAGGTAATCCTGGAATTATCAATCCAACGTCGTTTGGTTTCCTGAATTTATCAAAACCAAATGTAATTTTGGCAATTTTGGCAGGTGGCGCCCAGTATTTGCAGGCGAAGACTATGAATCGTCAAACGCCGCCGAAATCTGCCGGTGCAGGTGGCAAAGATGAGAATATGATGGCCATGATGAATAAACAAATGTTGTACATGATGCCAGCGATGACGGTATTGATTGGTTTTAGTTTGCCGGCTGGGTTAACTCTTTACTGGTTCTGGAGTACAATTTTGATGGCTGGCCAGCAATATTATATGGCCAAGAAAAATCCTATTCCAACAGTAAATAATTTATTAGATAATAAAGTAATCGAAGGTGAAGTAGTTAAAAAATAAAATTTATATGATCATCAATTTGCATCAATTAAAAAGTTTGCCGGTAGAGACTAAATCGGGAATGAAATTGGGCAAAATAAGTGAAATAAATTTTTTGGTAGAGACACAATCAGTTCATCAATATATTGTGCGGCCGTCTTTTTTAAGCGGTCGTATTTTTTTAATTTCTACCAATCAAGTTTTGGAAATAAATGATAAAATAATAGTGGATGATGCAGTGATGACTGAAAAAAATGTCCAAGCAGAAAAGTCTAATAAATTTGTCGATAGTAAGGTGTTAGGAGGAGTAGCAACTCGAGAACTAAGATAGTAATATGGACAAACTGGATCTTAAAAAGGCGGTCTTGCGCACTCTGGCTTATTTTGATTTGAGCGATTATCCGCTGACTGTTACTGAAATAAAAAATTGGTTATATCATTATGAGGTGCAAGATTATTTTGATTTGTTGACAGTTTTGGAAGAAATGAAAAATCAAAAACAGGTTGAAGAAAAATTTAGTTATTTTTATTTGCCCAACAGAGAAATGGTGGTAGAAAACAGAAGGCAAAATTTGGTAATTGCCGAATTGAAATTAGGAAAAGCACGACGAGCCGCCAAATTTATTCGTAGTGTTCCATTTTTGAAGGCAATTTTTGTTTGTAATACTGTCGCGGCGGGCACAGCCGCTGGGAAAAGTGACATTGATTTTTTTATTATTGCTCAAGCCAAGCGTGTTTGGTTGGTAAGATTTTTTACTAACTTGATTTTACGTTTGTTTAATTTGCGTACATACGGAGACAATAATCGTGATAAGATTTGTTTATCATTTTTTGTAGATGACAATAATCTGAACTTGCAAAAATTGAAAGCTTGCGAAGAAGATATTCATTTTGCTTATTGGATAACCCAAATGGTGCCGATTTTTGATCTCAATAATTATTGGAAAAGTTTTTTGTCAGCGAATTATTGGTTAAAAGATTATTTTCCAAATTTGTTAAATAATTTTATTTTTCAGAATTTGGTTGAGCCGGGCAGTTTCGCAATGGTTTGGAAAAAAACCTGGGAAATAATGTGGTTTGGTGCTTATGGTGATTTGTTGGAAAAGCAGGCGCGTGATTGGCAAATGCTGAAAATGAAATTGAGTACTAAAGAAAAAGCAGGACAGGGAGATAATGGCATAGTACTAAATGAAGGGGTAATAAAATTGCATGAAAACGACACTCGTATAGAATGTGCGAAGCAGTGGGAAGAAAAATCAACAGAAATTTTGAATATGTTATGCAAATAAATGTTTCAAGAATTAAAGATTTTTTGCTTTTAGTATTATTATTTGTTTTGCCTTGGCAAACTAGGTTGATTTATCAAACTGCATATTTGGGTGAAAATTTTTGGGAGTTCGGGAGTTTGTCTTTATATGGTGTTGAAATTTTATTGGGTGTTACAGTTTTGTTTTTTTTGGTGGACAAAATTAGAAGTGACTTTCACAGTCTGTTAATAAAACATTTTAACAAAAAACGTCTGGCAATAATATTGGCCAGTATTTTTGGTATATTCCTTTTATATCTATTGACTAGTGCACATTGTGCCATAACCTGGCAATATTTAAACTGGTTTATATATGGGTTGTGTCTTATTTTTATTACATTGGAAAGCCAGTTAAGTTTAAAAAAATTATTATTGGCAGTTTGGGCTGGCGGCTTTTTGCAAGGCGTTTTAGCAATATGGCAATTTTTTAATCAGTATATCCCCGCCAATAAGTGGTTGGGTATGGCGGTGCAAGATCCTCGCCAATTGGGAGTAGCGGTAGTGGAGTTTGGTGATGAACGTTGGTTGCGAGCGTATGGGAGTTTTGGTTGGCCCAATTCATTGGGTATATATCTGGCCGTGGTGTTTTTATTAGGTATAATTTTAATTGAAATCGAGAATATAAAAAAATATCGAATTATGTTGTTGGTAGGGCAGTTGTTTATTATTATTGGTCTTTTCTTTTCCTTTGCACGTGGTGCGTGGTTGGCTGGAGTAGTGGGTTTGTGTATTTTTGGTATTAAGAAATATAAAGATAGAATTTTTTGGCAACAGATTGGTGTTTACGCTGTAACTACTTTGATGTTGTTAATAATTTTTAAACCATTAGTTATTTCGAGGTTTGATTTGCAAAATAGGTTGGAAAAAAATTCAATTTCTCAACGTATTGATCAAGGTGTAGAGTTTAAAAAAATATTTTATTCAAATTATTTGGTAGGAACAGGGCCCGGTAATTATACCGCTGTTTTGCACAATCTTTTTCCGCAGTATTTTGCATATGATTTAAAGCCAGTTCATAATATTTATTTATTGTTTGTGGCTGAGTTTGGATTATTTGGATTGTTTTTGTTAGTTATATTTTTGTTTAGGAATATAAAATTGGTATATTTATATTTTGCGCCACTGGTAGCTCTATTAGTTGCTGGGCTATTTGATCATTGGAGCATGAGTACATTTACTGGACTAACATTTCTTTGTTTAATGATTGGTTTGTCTGTTAAATATTTCGCCATTGACACAAAAGTATCCCCAGAGTAAACTTTATAGGCTAAGAAGCCAGAGTTGGGGACAGACTCTCTCGCACGCCATAGTTCCGAGCTAGACCATAGACAGGCATAGTTCGGACAATAAGTGGACGGCGAGCAAAGTTCGTTCCCAACTCTGGTTTTTTATTATTTTGGCTAAAAAATGATGTGGATATTTGGAAGATGATGGCATCTTGACAAAATCATAAAATTGGTTAAAATGGTATAGTAATTATCACTCAAATCTAGCGAGTGATAAATCAATAAGTTAATTAATCTAATATATTTATATATGAACATCAAACCATTGGGAGACCGAGTTGTGGTCAAACCAGCCAAAGAAGCCGAAGTAACTGCTTCGGGTATTTTGTTGCCTTCTAGTGCAGACAAAGAAAAAAAAGCAGAAGGTGAAATCGTGGCTATAGGAAACGGCGAGGCAATTGCTAAATTGGATTTGAAGGTAGGGGATAAAGTTTTGTATAAAAAATGGGGTGGGGAGGAAATTAAAATTGGTTCTGGGTCTAGTGAAGAGACATATAAGATTTTGTATGTGGGATCTGGTGAAGACAAAAATGACATTGTCGCAACTATTTCTTAATTAATAATTTATAAATATGGCAAAACAAATTTTATATAGTGACGATGCTCGCCACAAACTTTTAAATGGTGTAAATATTTTGGCCAATGCGGTCAAGGTGACTTTGGGGCCTCGCGGTCGCAACGTAGTTTTGGACAAAGGTTATGGCGCGCCTACAATTACTAAAGATGGTGTTACTGTCGCTAAAGAAATTGAAGTGGAAGATAAATTTGAAAACGCTGGCGTAGAATTGGTAAAAGAAGTAGCTAGTAAAACCAATGATGATGTTGGGGATGGTACTACTACCGCTACCGTTTTGGCTCAGGCGATTGTTCGTGAAGGTTTGAAAAATGTCACTGCTGGTGCCAATCCAGTCGCTCTAAAGCGTGGAATTGATAAAGCTGTTGAGATGATTGTAAAAGAATTAAAAGAAAATATTTCCAAGCCAGTAGATGAAGATGAAATTGCCAATGTAGCTGCCATTTCTGCCAACGACAAAGAGATTGGTGCCAAGATTGCAGAGGCCATGAAAGCGGTTGGTAAAGATGGTGTAATCACTGTCGAAGAATCACAATCTTTTGGCATGGAAATCGAAACCGTACAAGGTATGCGTTTTGATAAGGGATATGTTTCTCATTATATGGTGACCAATTCGGATCGCATGGAAGCCGAATATATGGATCCATCTATTTTAATTACTGATAAAAAAATCAGTTCTATCCATGACATTTTACCATTGTTAGAAAAAATTGCTCAAAGTGGTAAAAAAGATTTGGTGATTATTGCCGATGATATCGATGGTGAAGCATTGGCTACTTTGGTGGTAAATAAATTGCGTGGCACATTTAATGTCTTGGCAGTGAAAGCTCCTGGTTTTGGTGATCGTCGCAAGGAAATGTTGCAAGACATCGCCGTGTTAACTGGTGCTAAAGTGATTACCGAGGAACTTGGTATGAAATTGGATGCAACTACTTTAGAAGATTTGGGAAGTGCACACAAAGTAACTGCCAACAAAGAAAATACTACAATCGTCAAAGGCAAAGGCGATGAAAAAACTGTTCAAGACCGTGTTGCTCAAATTCGCAAATTGATTGAATTGTCCGACAGTGATTTTGATAAAGAAAAATTACAAGAACGCTTGGCCAAATTGGCAGGTGGTGTGGCTATCATCCGTGTAGGTGCGGCCACAGAAACTGAAATGAAAGAAGTAAAACATCGTATTGAAGACGCAGTTGGTGCCACCAAGGCCGCTGTGGAAGAAGGTGTAGTACCTGGCGGTGGTGTGGCTTTGATTCGTGCGGCCAAAGTGTTGGAAGGAATGAAAATGACTCATGAAGAAGAAGTCGCGGTGAAAATTTTGCGTCGTGCGCTAGAAGAGCCACTTCGTCAAATTGCAGAAAATGCTGGTATAGATGGTGCGGTAGTAGTGGAAGAGGTAAAAAAATTATCGGGTAATATGGGATACAATGTTGCGACTGAACAATATGAAGATCTCGTAAAGTCCGGTATTATTGATCCCACCAAAGTCACTCGTAGTGCATTGCAAAATGCCGCTTCAATCGCCGGAATGTTTTTGACTACTGAAGCGATAGTAACTGATATCCCAAAGAAAGATGAACCTGCTATGCCGCCCGCCTATGGCGGGGCAGGCGGTATGGGTGGAATGTATTAAAAACTTGTCATTCCCACGAAAGTGGGAATCCAAAACAGCCTGTGCAAACGGGCTGTTTTTTGTTATAATACATTTCAATTAGATGTGGATGTAAAATTGACTATCCACACGGATGCTTGACAATCATATTAGTCTGTGGTTGGCTATATACATAGCTTTCAATATTTTTTTGCATTTATGCCTAAAATTAGAGAAAAATTTTGCTTAATTATCACATTTTGTCCAGCGTATCTTTGTGTCTAAACTCCTCATTTTGAGGAGTTTTTTGTTTATTTACAACTAAAATATAAAAAAATAAATTAAAAATATGAGGAAAAATAGCATTTGGTTAAAAATGATCATTGGTTTAGTGGTGTTTCAAATGGTAGTTATGCCGATTGCCCCAGTATTTGCTGAAGAAATATCTAGTAGCACTGTTGAAACTATCCAACCAGATGAATCTGCTATCGGTGAATCGATTTTACCAGTTACTAATGTTGAACCGGTTACTAATGATAGTTCGACAACAATAGGTACTCCAGTAGAAAATTTGCCAGTAGTGCAACCAGAAGTGCCTGTTATTGTGGATGCTGCTATTTCACCAATAATTGAAAATACTCCAGAAAATATTTTATCTACCACCACTCCGGTAGTAAATCAAAATTTAGCAAATAAAAATTACAATGTAATAATGCGTCGTCTTAATAATTTAGATAAAGAAAGTGTAAATGGCGCTCAATTTGATAGTTTTATTCAATCAGAAAAAGATAAATTGGATAAATTAGGAATAGATGGTTCCAAAAAAGCGGATTATTTAAATTTTTTAGAAAAACAATCACGTAAATTAAATAATGAACCAACTCCGTTAAAGGAAAGAATAATAAATAAAGTCAAAGATATACTTGGTATTGATGAGAAAAAATCCACAATAGAAAAAGCGGAATTTCGTATTCCACAAAAACCAGCTTCTTTTCAATTTAATAATAACCCAGTTGAATTAAAAAATTTGTCAGATAGGAACGAGAAAGACGCCATAGTAAATCTGAAGGATATGTTTGGGCAGGTATTTAAAATGGATCAGGTTTCGGCCGATAGTCAATATTTACCTACTGTAGATGATATCAAAGCAGACGGCGTAGAAGTGCAGATAAATAACGAGATACAGGATTTGGCTGTTAGTTTAAATAATAATCCGGTAAATATTTTGAATTTTGTCCGTACGAATATTTCTTATGAACCATATTTTGGTGCCAAGAAGGGTAGTGTAGGATGTTTGCATGAAGGGGTTTGTAATGATGTTGATGCTAGTTCTCTGACCATTTCATTGTTGCGCGCTGCTGGTATTCCAGCTAGATACAAAAGTAGTGTTGTGCAAATGAGTGCTGATCAGTTGAAAAATTTGTTAGGAGTGGATGAATTGAAAACTGTGTATATTGCTTTGGCACAAAATAAAGTACCAGTATATGTAATTTCTTCGTCCACTATACCATCTGGCAAAGCGATTGATTATGATTTTTCTGGTGAAACTTCTTTGGGTTTAGAGTGGATGTTTGTGGAAGCTTTTTATGATTATGATGAGCGGGGAGCAAATTTTAGTAATTTATTATCGTTTAATAATGCATCCACCACAGCCGATGTTCAAAATATTTTACAAACATATAATAATAAACAGTGGATTCCAATGGATGCGGTAGTCAAAAATTATAATCGTACCAAGAATGAAATTGTGCATGATACTGCCAATTTTAACATGCAGAATTTTTGGAATAATTTTCTTCAATATCAAGGCGCTTTATCTCCAGTCCAAAAATATGTTCAAGATTTAAAGACAGCAACTGGCAAAGATATTAATAATGCTTCTTTTCAATCTAGTTTAGTTGGAGCTGATAAAACTTTTCCAATTTTACCTCCGACATTGCCATATTATACTCACACTGGTGAAGTCGGTGGCGTTTTGATTCAGCCAACTGCGTATTCACTGTTACCAGATAGTCATCGTCCACAAGTAAAAATTTCTTTATTGAAAGAATCCGACAATAGTGTAGTTTTGGAAAATACTTTTTATGCTAGTCAGGTAAATAATGTGGATATAAATTTGTTTTATGAAGGTGCTACTGATGCGGATAAACAAATAATAGAAAGTTATGGCGGTATTCATGCCACTCCGGCATCATTGGTAGATATTACGCCATATTTTGTTGGTGATAAATTCAAATATTCAACAAATAATAAAATTAAAATTGGAGATCAATTAATTTTGGCTTTTGAATATAAATCTAATGGGGAAATAATTAATGAAGATGAAAAATTTTCGATTGCTGGAAATAGTGAAGGTATAGTAATATCCTTGTCTAAAATATTATCAGATCCAGATTTAACTAATAATTCAGAAATATTATTGCAAGGTAATACTGGTTTGGCGAGAAAGTATTTGGAACATTTGCAAACCACTGGTGAATTGTTACAAAAATCTTTGGATTATAGATTCAACACAGTTTTTTCACGTGCTGTAATTACACAGAATCGTATTTTATCCGAAGTAGACGGTGTACCTACAACTTTTGATTTCAAGGGTTTGTCTATTGATTCCGGAACCTATATCAACGATTGGTCCAATCGCGGATTGGTAACAAACCACCGCAAGGATTTCCGTTTGATTTGGGGACAAGATGCTTCGTATTATGAAGGTCAACTTTTTGATGATATTACCGGTTTAACGGGAATTTCTACAGTAAAAGGTTTGCAATTTGCGTATGCTCATCCAGAAACTTATACCGTGCATACTATAACTTCAAACAATGAAAATGAAATTGATGGTTTGAATCTTTCTGATAATACCAAAATTAATATGCATTTGGCTGTACAAGAGGGGAACACTGTTATCACCCCAGATAAAGCCATAGTTGATGGTGCCTGGAATGGATTATTGTATATTATTTTACTTCCAGAGGGATGTGGTACTTATGCGATTGGAGAACAGACACAACAGAATGGAGGTATGACAGTAGATGAAGCTCAATATTTAGCATATAATGATACGATTTCGGAGTTGCTTAAGTATACCTATTATTTTGATCAGGATTCTCAATATTATGCTTTTGAAGATGGTAGGTCGGTAGATAGTATTCAATGTGTAATTCAAAAGCCTCAATATGAAGATATCAAAAATAATTCTGGTTGGAATTCTTCATATGGATTTCCGTGCGTAAAAAATATCGTAAATTTCGGTTCAGTTCAGCATGTGTATATTTTAGCTTCTAATGGAGCCAAGTTTTTTAGCTCTGATAAATACAATAAATGGTATTCTAAAACAGAAGTAGAAAACAAAGTTAATGTGTATATAAATAATATTGGTTCAGTAACAGATAAATATGTTTTAAAATTTTCTAGTACACTTGGTATTTATCGTCAGTCAATTTGTACTGGTAGTGGATGGAATAATTGTAATAATGGTAAATACGAAACTGTGTATTTTGTTCCAGATAACAATAGTGGGCAGGTTTATAGACTTAAGACAGAATTTCTAGATAAAGCTGCCAATAATAGCAATGAAATTATAAAAATTGTAGGTTTTCCAACCAACGATCAAGCGTCTGCCGCCACCAGTAAATATGGCACTAGTGGTAATTATCAGAACTTCGTTAATGGACAAATGTATTCTTATAAACGATGGGGTTGGACTTGGGTATATTATACCCAAGGTAAAATAACGGAAGCTCATAATGCTAACGGAGGCACAAATGGTAATCTTGGTTTTCCTGAAAATGATCCTAAAAATCGTAATGGTGTGATTTATCAAGAATTTGAAGGTGATCAAGAAATTGGTTGGAATTTGTCTACTGGATCTACGGCTATTGAAACTTTTAAGAAATATCGTTGCGAATTGTATAAAGATATAAAAAATTCAACAATTCTAAAATTAATAATGGCGCAAGGAGTCTTCGATACTGTAGTTCAGACAGTTGATGATGTTTTTTCTCTTATAATGCCAGTTATAAAAGGAGTGATAAACATTGGAGATACTGCCGATAGTGCCTATGAGTTAGCACAAGACGCAGCTAAGATTAATGTAAATGATATAACTAACTTTCTTAAATCTACTGGTAGTGCAGCGTACAATTATTTGATAGATGAATATAATACATCTATTGGTCCAAATGGGTGTTCGGCTAGAGCTAATTATGTGAGTGGGAGAATTGTGGGTGAAATATTATTGATTTATGTACCAGTAAACAAGTTGAAAGCAGTCAGTAAAGTAAAATTAACTAGTAAGTTGAGCGAAGATGTTAAAATTATTTCCAAGTTGGGTGATGTCACAGAAAATACAGTAGAAACTCTTAACGGGTTGGCTAAGGTAGGTAAATTTAAAGGAAAACCAATATTTGGTATATTTAAAAAATATATTGATAGCGGAGAATATATCTGGTACAAAACACCTCTTGATGATTTATCTGGTTTTGGTCTTAAACAGGCATTAGAGAGTGGCTACTTAAAAGGAGATCTAAAGAATGGTTTTTATAGTTTACAGAAAGCGATCAATGACGATTATCTTATAGGTCTAACTCAAAAAGGAGATGAAATAATCTATGTACTTCAGCAAGATGGAAAAATGATTATTTCACCTCGTGGCGCCTATAAGCTCCCTCATCCAATTCTAAGCGAAGGAGAAAGTGTTCGGTCTGCTGGTACTATAAAATTCACTTCAAAGGATGTGGTGGAAATAGATAATAGTTCAGGTCATTTTTGGGCTAGTTCTGAAAGTCTTGATGATGTAAAGGCAACAATTCAAAATTCTTTTTCAAATGTAAAAGTTAATGTAATTAAAAAATATGAATAAAGAAGATGTTGTTAGTGAAGGATTGAAAATTCTGTCAGGATGGAAAACTACCAATCCTAGTTTAATTGATAATTTAATAAATCGATTTAATAAGCAAATAGAATATTTTACACAAAATAACAAGAGGTGGAATATTACTATTGAGCCATATATTGTTTATGTTGATAATTATCAATTGTTGTTAGAGACTTTGATTTCTCAGATTGGTAGAGAAGGAATTGAAAAACTTATAATATATTTATTGGAAAATGATAGTCGTTTGCACAGTAAAATGATAAAACCTGTATATCCACCTTATTTAGTTCAGTTTGCTTATTTATTATTATATATTTTACCAAAAGGATTCAGAACACGTCGATTGTTTGAATCATTTTGGGATCATCAAGCAAAAATATTTCCAGGGATTGATGAGCAGTTCGCTAGGAATTTTTTCAACCCATTCATCGAAGAGGATATAACAAACGTAAAAGAAATACAAAAATTATTGATTAGAGATTGGTGGCGTTGGCAAGAGGCTTCGATGGATTCCTTATATTATGGAGTTTCAATTGGTTTAAGTGCAGTTTATTTTGTAGATTTTGAACAGGAAGATAGTAAGAAAATAAATTGGGAATTGAAAGAAAAAGAACTTGAGATAGATTGGAAAGAAAAAACAGGAAAAGAACCAAAAAAATGGTTTTAAACGGAGTGTTTACCTAAAAAATAAATATTTAATAAAAAAATATGTTATTCAAGCGCATGCTAGTCTATTTGACCATCGTTAGTATGATAGGCGGAAATTTTATCCCGTTTGTTGGGGTATCGGCAGCGAATAATTCCAAGGTACCCAAGAAAAAGGATATTACTCCGGTAGCTTCGGCGGCGATTCCAGAAACAGACTGGTCGGCGGTGGATTGGAATGAAGAATTGGTATTGCCAGAAGATCAGATGGAATACCAAAGACAGGTGAAAGAATTGCAAGATAGTGGACGGGATTCTGAAATTAAAAATTTGGTTGTTAAAAAACACAAATTGAGTGATGATGATATAATGGCGCGTTCGAATGTACCAAAAGATATTCGGGAAATGGTAGATGATTATAAAAATGTGGTTTCATCACTTGGAAAACAAGTGGATGTAAAAAGACTGGAAGCCGAAAAACTTTTATTATCAGAAAGAATTGCGTCTGAACATCCTTTTGTTGGTGATAAAAAATTAAATTTAGATATTAATGTCGATCAGATTATAGATGTTAAAAGTGCAGCCAAATTGAAACCAAAAAAGTTAATTCCATATACACCAAATATTCCAACTGTGGTTGAGATAAAACCAAAAATAAAATCTCAAACAAAAGAAAAACAATCAAATTTTGATTTATACAATGTTACATCTCGTGGTTTGAGAGATAAAGCAGATAAAATAGAAAAAGATATTCGTCAAAAAAATGATAAACGATCAGTTAGTGATTTGGGATCGAGTATCCGAAAGTTTTTTGGAATTGAATCAGCTAGCGCCAGTACTCCAATAATTAATTATTATTCTGGTATAGAAAAATATTCTTCTGACAATGCTCTGTATTATATTTCCAATCAACAAAATGCAGATGGCAGTTTTGGTGATACGAGCTTATATGAAAATACAGCTCAGGTGGTATGGGCATTGAGTGAATATGGGCGCACCAATAATGATCAATATACAGCAGCGGTAAATTACTTAAAAAATACTGCACCAGAAAATATTCGTGAACAGGCAGTTAAGGCTCGTGTTTTGTATGGTTTAGGTTTGCCTTATCAGTCAATTTTGGATGATATTATTGCTAATAGAAATAAAGATGGAGGATATGGTTTACAAAAAGGATATGTCAGTGATGTTATCACTACTGGCGAAGTAGTTACTACACTTTGGGCTGGTAATTATTCTATTCAAGATGCCTTACCAAAGGGTCTGTTGTTTATATCAAGTCAGATTCCAAGCGATGGCGGGATGCGTTTTACAGCCAACAGCAATCCAAGTTATTTTTTAATAAATTTTACCGCTCAGTATTTATATCCATTTAAATCATTTACCTTAGCGAATGACAGTGGTGTTTCGATTCCGCTTCAACCAAAAATAAATAGTTTATTAAATTATTTAAGTTTACAATTTGATAGTAGCGCAGAACGATTGTTAGGTGCAGAATCGTCTTTGGATGAATCAGCCACTATTAATACTTGGAATATTTATCAGACCGATTTGGATAAAGCAAAATTATTAACAAGTAGTTTACAAGAGAAACAATTTATTGATGGAAGTTTTGATCAAAGTAATTTGGCAACACTGTCAGCTCTTAAGGTGATAGCTAAACCAGATTTAATATTAACAAACTTGGTAAGTACTGGTAGTTTGATAAATAAGAGCCAGGCAAGTTTTAGTTTGACTATTCAAAATAGGGGATATGCTCCAGCAGTGACCACCACGATTTATTTATTTGCAGAAAGTTATAATACTGGTATTAAAATAAATCTCAAAGATTTAGTTTCAGCCATTGAACCAAATGAAACCATAACAATTAATTTTAATATCTCTGATACCATTAGTTATTTTGGTGATGTGGAAATTAAAATGTATGCTGAAGATGATGGTGATATAAATTATGATGATAATTGGATAGCAAAAACTTTTACTTTTGCTAGTGCTGCTAATAATTCACCAGCATTGCAAATGTTTTATATGGCTGGTAAACATGTAATAGCTGGTAATCCAAGTTTAAATGTTCGTTGGGCCAAACCAAAAGTTGATCCAAATCGTCTTAATTATGTTATAATGTGGCGTCAAAAAGGTACTACGGATTGGAGTTTTTATGGTATAAACACAACATGGAATGGCGCATTTTTGGGTGGTGGATTTGTTGATGGCACAACTTACGAAGTGACTGCTGGTGTATTGTATAATGATGAACAGACTGTAACTTATTTTTCAAATACAACTGATGTAAAAACCGGTGCTGTTGAAAATATGTACATGGGAAATTTGTCTGGCTATATTACTTTAGATAATCAGCCGCTGCCCAATGTTAGTATTTCTGGTTTTGGGGTCAACGGTAAGTCTGACTCTAATGGTAATATAAATTTATCCAGTATTCCTAACGGCTCTTCAATGTCTAAAGTGCAAACTTATCAGTACGATGAATTGTACTCGACCCGTTTTCCAATAGCTATTAACGCGACCACTACTGGTGTTCGATTTCTCACTCATTTAAAAGATGATGTTACTACCCCAACAATCTCCAATACTGAATTACGTTGGGCATCAAATTATAAAGTTAAAAATCAAAAAGAATATCAACTGCTTACTTGGGGTGCAGATAATGTGGCGATAAAAGAAGGTGATTTTTATTTGTGGAATCCGAATACTCAGATGTGGACGTTTTTGAGTACATCGCCGGTAAATAGTTCAGGAGGAAATTATACAGAATTAAAATGGTATATTCCTACCGATTTACCTTTGGGCGCAGGATATAAGATCAAAGGCAATTTGCGAGATTATCGAGGTAATGAATCTGTTTTTAAAGAATGGGGTCCGTTTGAAATTATTGATGGAACCGCTCCGCAATTTACCGTTTTGTTTCCTAATGGTGGAGAAGAGCTAGTGTTAGGGACAACCAACACCATTAAATGGACGACCACTTCCACCAACCCAGTAAACACTGTCAGTTTCGCGATTGAATATCCAGATGCGTATAGTACGTTATTTAGCAATAAACCCAATACAGGTTCGTTTGATTGGTTTATTCCATTTCATCCAAATTTTATTGGTAATAAATTTAAAATTAGAGTATCGGGTGCTGATAGTGTGAACAATGAATATAGTACGGATAGTAGTGATAATTATTTTACTATTAAAGACCCATCTCCCAAACCAGCTGATCCATGGGCTATGCCACAATATTTGTTTGATGCTATTACGTCTACCGCGCAAATTATTTCTCGTGGTAATTACCAAATTGATTACGACCAAAACGGCGTCGCACATATGGTATATAAATATACCGAAGATTATTTAAGTTTAAGTCCACGTGTAATCAATGAAAAATTGATGTATACAAAATTTGAAAATGATGCTTGGACAATGCCAATATCGATTTATGAAAAAAGATGGGAAACAGATAGTAACTTAAACGGTTATCAACCAATAGTTAATCTTAAAATGAAATTATTTAATGGTTATCCGCAGTTACTTTGGCAGAGTAGTTATTCGGGTGGTTGTATAAATTTTAATACTCAAGAAATTTATCATTATTATTTTGATGGTAATAACTGGATTGGACCGACAAATTTATCAAATAACAATACCGAATCTCGCGACCCTGATTTTACCATAGATAAAAATGGCAATGTGAGCGCGGTGTGGAGTGATGGTTATACTTGGAACGATACCTGTGATCCTGTTGGTGACAGAACATCATTATTTACTAGTAAATTTTTAAGTGGTGGATGGGCCAATCCAACAACTTTAAGTTTAGATCAATACACCGGTTATCTTTTGTTGGCCACTACTGCTGATAATAAATTACATCTTGTGTTTCGTTCTGGAAGTGATGAAAAGATAAAGCATACCATGAAAAATGGTTCAACTTGGTCTACTCCAGTTGCTTTGGCCAATGGTTTTATTGATAATCCAAGCTTGCAATCGTTTGGCAACAAGTTACACTATGTTTATCGTGAGAGGTATACAGATCCCACAACTAATATAAATAGAACAAGAGCGATGTACACGGGTTATGATAGTTCGGTTTGGAATACTCCAGAAGAAGTATCTTTAATAGCAGATAAATTAAGCGCGGAAATTCCACGCGTGACTGTGTCTAGCAACGGCCAACCGCAGATTATTTTTCAGAGTTATAATAGTGTTTCCAATAAAGCACAATTAGTATGGACTACAAAATTACCAAATAATAAATGGTTAACACCTCAAAATATTGCTTTTGATAGTCAAAGTTATTTTGATGGTAGCGGCGTAGTTTATGGTGGGTTAAATAATAATTTGCTAGCCGTATGGACTGGAACTTATTCTTATAAACCACAAATTATTTTTAATACCGCTGATTTAAATATTGACTATATCTGGCCAGAGGTGGTAGTTGGCATTAGCGCAACTTCTACAAAGCAAATAGTAAAAGTTCAATGGTCTAAATATGATAATATTGATGATGATTTTGATCATTTTAATATTTATCGTTCCGTTACCACTAGTTTAAACGGATTAAACCCAATTGGGACAGTCAGTAATATTTCATCGACTGAATATACTGACGGCGGACTTAAATCTAGTAGTATTTATTATTATTCTGTAACTATAGTTGATAAAAGTGGCCATGAAAGTACGGCAACTACTTGGTCAAATGGGGTAGATGTTGTGCAGGATACTAGTTCGATAGTAGACTTATTATTCGAAGAAAGTGGTAATGGCGCAGGAATTGATTATTCTGGCAATGGCAACAATGCTACTTGTAGTGTTGGGTTGTGTCCTGTTGTTGGTATTAAGGGTGTAGAGGGTAACACTATAAATTTTAACGGCAAAGATCAATCAATGAGTGTAGCCAATAATTCTTCACTTAATCTTGTTAATGCAGTGTCAGTAGAAGCTTGGATCAAACCAAAAAATAATAATAGTGATGCTAGTCCTTATGAAGTAGTAGCAACAAAAAATTTGAATTATGAATTATCTATTTCAAAATATGGAGCGGTAAGGTATGGGATTATTAATGAGAATAATATTAGACAAGTCAAAGATTCTCCAAATGTTTTGGCTTTTGATTCTTGGAATTATGTAGTGATGACTTATGATGGTGCTTTCGTTCGAGCATATGTTAATGGTGAATTGGTTAGTAGCTTGGCGCAAACTGGTAAAATTCGCAATGATAATACTGCATTAACTATCGGTCAATGGGATAACTTTTACCATTTTAATGGTGACATGGATCAAGTGACTGTATACAACAAAACTTTGAGTTTGCAAGAAATAGAAACTTATTATGCTAAATTTACCAAACAAGAATTTGGATTGTTGACTTACTATAAATTGGACGATAGCGTGGGCTCAAATAATTTTGTTGATAGTTCTGGAAATTTAATCAACAGTGTGTCTTGTACAGGAAATGGTTGCCCAATTAGTGGTGTACTAGGTCGCAAAGATACAGCTGTTTTATTTGATGGTAAAGATGATTATTTAAAATTGAATGATAATAATTTTATTAACCCCTCTAAACAAATAACTATAGAGGCTTGGATAAAACCATCTTTCAAAATAACTGATCCGATTTATCAAGTAGTAGCTACAAAAAATTTGAATTATGAGTTATCGGTGTCCAAATATGGTGCCTTGCGATGTGGAATTATAAATTCTGCAGGACAAAGATTAGTAAAAGATATTCCTAATGTCGTTGTCAATAATAGATGGAATCATATTGCTATGATTTATGATGGTGCCAAAATTGATTATTATGTTAATGGTGAGAAAGTCGGCACTCTACCACAGGTTGGTCTTATAAGAAGTGACACGACCCCTCTTTTAATTGGTCAGTTTGATAATTATTATTGGTTTGATGGCGTAATTGATGAATTGAAGATTTATGATAATGCTTTGTCTGCTGCAGATATTAAGAGTCATTATGACGAATTTCCTTTAGCGGTTGGTGTAGATATGCCGTTGAATTTGAATTTGGATGAAAATGTCGGAGCTACATTATTTGTTGATCAATCTGCTAATAACAATAATGCAATTTGCGTTGGAGGTTTTTGCCCGACAGCGGGAGCAGAGGGTAAGGTAAATTTTGGCTTGAATTTTGATGGTTTGAATGATTATTTATCAGTTACTAGTAGTGATGCCATTAATCTCATAAAATCTGTATCCATCGAGGCCTGGATAAACCCAAATTTTGCTCCTAATGATATGTATTATCAAGTTGTTTTGACCAAAGATTTAAATTATGAGTTAACGGTGACAAGGGATGGTTCTTTAAGAACTGGTATTACTAATCAGCTGGGTAGTCGAGTGGTATTTAATAGCCCCGGGGTAATTATTAACAATCAATGGAGTCATATAGTTATGACTTACGACGGTTTTAAAATTCGTGCTTATGTTAACGGAGTGAAAGTGGGCGAACAATCCCAAACCGGTCTTATCAATATTAATGATAAGCTACTCTCTATTGGTAATCTAAATAATTATTATTGGTTCCATGGTTTGATGGATAATGTAAAATTATACGGTGTTGTACTTTCTGACGCTGAAATTTTGGATCACTACAACAATCTTTAGTGTTTATTTGTCAGAGTTGAATCATTTAGTCCCTCTCTATTTTAAAAAGAGAGAGGCTAAATTAGTAGATTTGGATGTAAGGAAAATTGTTAACTGTTCTAGAACTGAAGAGATTGAAGAATATTTTCGAAGCTGGTAATAAAAAAATAATTTCAAATATTTTTGTCATTGTGTATGACTTAAAATATGAACAAAAAAATACTGAGAAAACAAGAAATAATGTGTGATAAATATGGGGTAAAATGGATAGAATCACCAGATTCTATGAAAGTTGGTATAAGTAAAAATATTAAGGAAGGAAAGTTGCCAATCAATGGGATGAGACATCCAATATCGGGCGACACTACAGGTTGGTATATTTGGGGCGGCGAAGACATAACAAAAGACAAAGATTTTTTTGTGCCATTGCATGTAAATCATTTAGAAGAATGGTGTCCACAGGTTTTGAAATATTTAGGATTGCCACCAGGTAGTAGGTTTCAAATAGCCGATAATTATGAGGATGTGTGGACGGATAAGAGCTTGTTAATTGCCTAATTAAAAAACCAATTGTATATGCGAAATCAAAAACACATTTTATTCATCACGATAGTATTTATTGTATTTTTGTTTTCCTATTCAAACAAAGTTTCAGCTGATACCGTTGTACCTATATTGTTGCCATTTTCGGCTGGAAACTCTTCAAACGTAGTTCTAGAAAAGAAATACAATCCAGCCAAATTCGAACTGGGAGTAAAGGCAGAGGAAAAAAGCGAACAGGAAATTAAAAAATTAATCAAAACAGATCCATATAAAAAAGATGACGGTGAGGTAGGCAACTTATATTTGAAAGGTGACGATCTAAATCGTTTACCAAATATTTCAAAATTGCTAAAAAGTTATCCTCATTTACAAATCAATGATGTGAACGCCAAAGGAGATTATGTCGGTTGTCTTTCTCGAAGTGATTATGATGTTAAACGAGCATTTGCAAATATCAAAGGCAAACAATATATTATTGGTTCGGTCGCTGGTATTTTTGCCTGTGCTACTGGTATTAATGACAATGGGGATGTAGTGGGATATTACGATTATAGAGAAGGAGTGTCACGAGGTTTTTTATGGAAGAAAAACAAATTAACAAAGTTACCATTACTGAAAATAAACGAAAGTGCAATGCCAGAAAGGATTAATAATAAAGGTATAATTGTTGGTATGGCTAGTGTGGGACGACCAAATGGTATATCTGAAGAATCTCACGCGGTTCAGTGGGTAAATGTAAAAATAAAAGATCTTGGCATTCCGGAAGATAGTGATATTAAATATTGTGGTTGGGCGTTTGATATAAATAATTACGGGCAAGTATTAGTAGATTGCGGTGGCAGGCCGGCAATGTGGTATATGGATAAAATGTATTATTTTGACGATTTGGTTTCTGATTTGGAAATAGGGGAGCGTTTTGATACTTTTATTGAGGATGAATTTAATAGAAACTTTTTTTCTGATAATTCATTATTTTTTAGAGCAGTAAAATGTTCTTATAAGCCGCAAAAACCTAATGAAGAAGGAATGACGTATTCTTGTGATTATAGGCGTTTGAAAGTGTCTATTCCAAGAGTACCACCTCATTATTGACAAAAAAGCCATTCTATAGTATGTTGACTGTATAATCAAAAGGTTATATGTTAAGTGTTATATACAGTACTGGCATATTTGAATACGAGATTATCGCGTTAAGTTTACGTTTATCCTAATAGCTCCCCAAAAGGGAGTTTTTATTATATTTATTAATTTTTTTAAGAAATAATTAACGTATATCCATATGAAATTTTGGCAAAACAACAAATTCGTGAATATCCCAATGGGAATATTCCTAATAGTCGGAACACTTATTGTAGGTTTGGGTGCTTTTTTAAATATCGCGAAAGCACAAACTCCTTGGTATGATTCAGCTTGGCAGTATCGCTCCGTGGTTACTGTAGATAATTCTGCAGTTTCGTCTGTAACGAATTTACCAATAAAATTTATTTTAGACACAGCTACCTTGATAACAGATAATAAATTAAAATCAGATTGTAGTGATATCCGGTTGACTGATAGCGACGGAGTGACTTTGTTGCCTGTATATATGGAAACCAATTCTTGTAATTCAGTAGCGTCTGTTTTTTATGGTAAAGTTCCTTCGATTGCTTCTGCTTCCACCACGACTATTTATCTATACTATGGAAACCCATCCGCATCCGCAAATTTTTCTTGGGACAATGTATTTTTACCATATAGCGAACAATCAATTGTAAGTTCTAATATTCCGGGAGCTCGTTATGAACATAAATCTATTTTTTGGAATAATAAATTTTGGGTAATAGGTGGTAGAGTTACACCAAGCACGGATATCGGTTACAAAAATGATGTCTGGAGTAGTGAAGATGGAAAAAATTGGACTTTGGTAACTAATAACGGTGATTTTCCCGCGCGTGCCAATTTTGCAATTTATAATTTTCAAGATAAACTTTGGATTGCGGGTGGTCATGTCGGTATAAGTGTTGATGGTGTGGCAGTAGATGTAAAATTTAGCGATGTCTGGAATACTAGTGATGGTATTACTTGGACAAAAGTCACCGAAAATGCTCCTTGGGGTCTTCGTGATAATATGGCTTTCGGTGTTTTTAATAATAAAATGTGGTTAATCGGTGGAACTGTGAGTGTTGGTGGTGTGAATCAATATGGTAGTGATATTTGGAGTAGTAGTGATGGGGTAAGTTGGAATCAAGAAGTCGTAGTTGCTGATTGGGGGACTCGTTCATTTGCCAGTGCTTTGACTTTTAATAATAAAATGTATTTGATGGCTGGGTATGGTGCTAATGTAGGTACTACTACAAAAGCATATAAAAATGATGTTTGGTCTAGTTCTGATGGTATAAATTGGACTGAGGAAACATCTTCATCCGGTTGGAGTCAACGACAGTATGCGGCCACTGCTGTGGCTATGGATAAAATGTGGATTTCTGCTGGAAATAGAGGTGCAAGTTTTTTTGATGATTTGTGGTATAGCTCAGATGGTATTACTTGGACAGAAGTTACTGAAACAGCTATTCCTACTCGTACTAGACACGCTTTGGTTAGTGATGGTACGCGATTACTTTTGATTGATGGTTTGGGATTAGGAAGTTCGTTGTTGTCTGATCGTTGGCAGTTGGTTCGTCCGTTTGTTGCGCCTGAGCCAATAATTTCTGTAATGGTTGGTAAAGTATATGATATTACAGCCCCTGTGATTACCTTAAATGGCGGTAATGTTTCTGTGACAGTAGATTCGGTGTATATTGATGCTGGCGCGACTGCTTTGGATAATGTTGATGGCGATTTAACTTCTAAAATAATTATTAATAATTTGGTAAATACTGCAGTAACCGGTACTTATGCTGTTACATATGATGTAGTTGATGATGCTGGCAATAATGCTATTCAAATGACAAGGACAGTCACTGTAGTGACGGTTCCAGAGGCGAATTATAGTCATGTTATTGAATTAAAATCCGGATGGAATGTAATTTCCACACCTCGTATAGTTGCATCACACTTATTTTCAACTTCGGAAACAGTAGAAAATTTTTCTGTTTATGTTTTGGATCCAACCAATATTTCTGGTTGGTCTACAATGTCTGAAATTGGGCAGACCGAATTTACTCCATTGTATGGATATTTTATTTATAATAAAACTGGTAGCAATCAAACATTAACATTGAATTATAAAACGGATGTCTCTCCAGCACAACAATTATTTGATCGTATTCTCAAAGCTGGGTGGAATGTGGTCGGTGTAGCAAATCCAGATTATGCCTTAAAACAGAATGAAACAAATGGCGCTGATACAAATAATGTCAGTAGTATTTTGAATAGTTTGTCCAGTTGTGTTTCTACGGTATTGGATTTTACTGCTGGTGAAACGGAAAAAAATTCAGTAAAAATTAGTGATGTTTGGGCTAATAAAATTTGGACCGGAGCGAATTTATTGAATGATTTTCGTGAAACAAAAGCGTATGGTGTATATGTAACATCTGATTGTAATTATGCCGGTTTGCAGAATAATAATTCAATTTAATGTATGAAAAGAGTGTTTATTTTCTGCGCGATTTTACTTTTGCCGGTATCAGTTTATGGGGCGAATAATAGTTTTCCATCATTTCCAATGTCGTTTTATGGCACAGTATCTGCCGATGGGAGCTCATTGTCTAGTGGCACAAAAGTACGCGCCTATTGTAATGGCGATATAGTTGGTGAAACTACAGTAGCTGGTGGCGGTATTTATGGCACATTCGATGTTACGGGCTCAAAATTATTGGTAAAAGAAAATAATTGTTCAGAAATTGTTTTCAAATTTTTTGATGGACAAACAGAAAAAACCGGTTTAGAAAAAGTATCGTACAGTGGATCTTTTTCTGCTGGTATGTCTGTTAGTAAAAATTTAAATTTCAAAATTACGGCTGAGCCGGTAATTAATGTGGGGCAACCATCATCTGGTGGTGGTGGATCTAGCTACCAACCTCCTGTGGTTATTCTTCCTATTGTTACCACAACAATCAAACCAATTATTGAACCAATCAAAACAACCTCAACCGTCGGTCAAGTTCTTGGTGTCAAAATTACCCGTCTAGATGAATTGGCGGCTAAGTTGAAACAAGGACAGAGCAATAAAGAAGTGAATGAATTGCAAAAAGAATTACAAAAACTCGGATTTTTTGCAAAGAATTTTAAGACCACAAATTATTATGGTCCTATGACCGCCGCCGCAGTGAAAAAATATAAAGCTAGTATAAAAATTGTTTCAAATGTCGGGCAAGTTCTTGGTGTTAAAGTTACTCGTGTAGATGAATTGATTGCCAAATATAAACTTGGCCAAAGCAACAAGGAAATTAATGAAATACAAAATGAAATGCAACGACTTGGTTTCTTTAGAAAGAATTTCAAGACCACAAACTATTATGGTCCTATGACTGCCGCCGCAGTGAAAAAATATCAGGCCAGTAAATAAAATGGAGTGGCTTTTGGAGAATATTTATGGTAAAATATGGATAATATGCGTAAGACATTAAAAAAATATTTCATTCCTCACGAGGAGAACAATTATCATCCGCATATTTTGCATACCAAAAGAGCGGTATTTTATGGTTTGGTTTTTTTCTTGGCAAAAGTAGTGTTGGTGACATTTGTGATATTTTTACCTAATGAAGTATTTGTTTTACCAGATGTATTGGCCGAAGAACAAAAACAGATTATCGCCTTGACCAATGAAGTGCGTGCAGAAAATGGCTTGCCCACATTGGACGTCGCCACAAAATTAAATACCTCAGCACAATACAAAGCCGATGATATGTCTGCTAAAGAGTATTTTGCTCATACCGAAAATAACGTCACCGTGTCTACTTGGCTTCAATCTGCTGGATACAAATATGAAACGGCTGGTGAAAATTTGGCGGTAGGGTATAGCACTGCGCAAGATATTGTAGAGGCATGGAAAAATAGCCCAACTCATTATGCGAATTTGATTGATTTAGATTTTAAGGATTTTGGTGTTGGGTTGTCTGGTGGTATGTATGATGGGCAGGCGACGGTTTTTATTGCTCAGCATTTGGCATCACCATTGGTAGTAGTTGAAAGTGAATCTGTACCAGCGGTCGCACAAACAAAAGTTGAAAAAACTATAGTTAAAAAAGAAATAGAACAAAAAATAGTAGAAATAGCCGCAACCACTTCCTCGGTGTTATCCGCCAAGGTAGAAAATGTTTCACCTACCGTCGCTCCCGTAATAAATCTTAAAGCCCCAACCCCAGTAGACAAATATATCCAAGCCAAAAGTGTTTTATCGCCGGTGACCAATATTTTTGCAGTGTCAAAGAATATTTATTTGGTCGCCATATTTTTCTTTGCTTTTGTGTTGATTCTCAATATTATCATTGAAGTTCGTAGGCAACATCCTCATGTTATAATGCAGACGACTGGATTGATTGCGCTACTGGTTGCGTTTTGGAAGTTTTAAAATATTTTATAGCTAATAAGACAGTTTGCACCTGCAAGCTGTTTTTTGTTGTATTATTGCATTTTAGTTTGTTTTAAGATAAAATACACTTATTCAAAAAATAGTAATTAATATTTATGATGCATGGCTTAGTAAACTTTTTTTCCAGTTTTCCTCCCCAATTAGCAACATTATTTTTGGCTATGACACCAGTGGGAGAACTGCGTTTGTCTATACCGGTCGCTTTGTTGGTGTATCATTTGTCATTATTTGAGGCGATGTTTTGGTCAATTCTCGGAAATATGATTCCGGCACTCATTATATTATATTTTTCGGATTTGTTTCATATTTGGATTCAAAAACAATCTGGGTATTTTTCCAAAAAATGGGTCAATGCTTTGGCTCGTGCACAGTCCAAATTTTCTGGTAATTATGCCAAATATGGTTTGATTGGTTTGATGATTTTTATTGGCGTTCCTATCCCCGGCACTGGCGCGTTTACTGGAGCGTTGGCCGCATTTGTATTTGGTATTCCATTTAAAAAATCCTGGCCTTATGTTTTGGGTGGTGTTTTTATTGCCGCTTGTATTACTTCTGCGGTGACATTAGGGTTAGGAAAGATTTTTTAATATGACTTTGGAAAAATTACAAGAACTGAATAAAAAGATTGAGGAGGCGATGAATCTTTTGAAATTGTCTGATTTAAAAATAAAAGCCCAACAGCTCGAAGAACAGATGAATGTGTCTGATTTTTGGTCTGACCAAAAACGGGCACAAAATATTTCTCAAGATTATCAGAATATAAAAAGTGAAGTAGAAAAGTGGGAGGAAATAAAAAAACAGGCGGGTGATCTTTTAGAGTTGGCACAATCTGGTGATGAGAGTTTGGAAAAGGAAATTGAAACCCAGACAACTGTATTGGAAAAAAAATTTGAAGAGTATGAATTATTTTTATTACTCAATGGACCATACGATCAAAATAATGCTATCGTAGCGATTCATGCTGGTAGTGGTGGCACTGAAGCTCAGGATTGGGCAGAGATGCTTTTGAGGATGGTGACTAGATTTTGTGAAAAAGAAAATTGGCGGATAGAAATTTTGGATGAAAGTCGTGGGGCGGAAGCGGGATACAAATCTATTACTTTTCGCGTGAGTGGTCGTTATGCTTTTGGATATCTCAAATCCGAGCACGGTGTTCATCGCTTGGTGCGTATTTCTCCGTTTGATGCCGAGAAGATGCGCCACACTTCTTTTGCTTTGATGGAAGTATTACCTGAGCTTGATGAAAAAATAGAAGTTGAAATTGATCCAAAAGATTTGCGTATTGATACTTTTATGAGTGGTGGCAAAGGTGGACAAAGTGTAAACACTACTTATAGTGCCGTGCGTGTGGTGCATATTCCGACTGGCATTAGTGTGTCTTGTCAAAATGAAAGATCGCAAACACAAAACAAAGAAACAGCGATGAAAATTTTGCGAGCAAAACTTCATTTGATTGAAGAAGAAAAAAAAGAAAAAGAACATTTGGAATTACGCGGTGAATATAAATCGGCTGAATGGGGGAATCAAATTCGCAGTTATGTTTTACATCCATATCATCTAGTAAAAGATCATCGCACGGATTATGAAAGTACCGATCCCGAGGGTGTACTGGAAGGGGATCTGTTGCCACTATGTGAAGCATATTTAAAATGGAAGAAAAAATAATATGCAAATAATGTCTGAATGCAATTTAGCAAAAATTGTGATTGAAATTTTGTCTGGTAAAGTAATGGTTTTTCCGACGGAAACTTCTTATGCGATAGGGTGTGATGCTACCAATCAAGCGGCGGTGGATCGTATTTTTGATATCAAAGGACGAGAAGGGAACAAACCATTATTGATAGTAGTAGATAGCACAGAAACAGCCAAAAAATATTTACATTGGAGTGAAAATTTACAAAAATTGGCGGATAAATATTGGCCCGGGGCGGTGACAGTAGTAGGGGAATCTATTGAGGATCATTTGGCCAAAGGGGTAATCAAACGCGATGGTACTGTTGGTCTGCGAGTATCTGCCTATCCATTATTAAAATCCATTACCGAAAAAATTGGCCGACCACTGGTGGCTACTTCAGCCAACATTGCTGGTGAAGAAAATCTGTATGATGCCAAAAAAATTATCGAAGTTTTTTTCAAACAAAAAAATCAACCAGACATAATTTTAGATTACGGAATGTTACCAACAAAACCACCGACAACAGTAGTTAGTGTCATCGGTGATGATATAAAAATATTAAGACAGGGCGAGTTATTAATTAACCTGAACTAGATATTTGACAGGTTGTATTGAGCGGGTTATGCGCCGAGGCGCATCCTTTTGCCCTCGCGGGCAAAAAAAGCGAAATACAATCTGACAAATATCGTCACTGACTTTATGAACGAAAAACTTTTTAACATAGACTATCTCAAACATCTTTGTAATAAGTTTGGTTTGCGCCCATCCAAGGAATACGGTCAAAATTATTTGATCAATCCAGAAGTGATAGACACGATGATAGCAGTAAGTGGCGTTAATAAAAAAGACACAGTGGTCGAGGTTGGTCCTGGTTTTGGTATTCTCACGTTGGATCTCGCGGCCAAAGTAAAAAAGTTATTAGCTTTTGAAATTGAAATAAAATTAAAACCATATTGGGAGGAAATTAGTACGCGTTTGTCCCAGAGTAAAGAAAATAATTTTGAAATTATTTGGGGCAATGTATTGCGTACTGATCCAGCCATTTTTCCCAAAAGCTATAAAGTGGTAGCCAATTTACCATATCAAATCACCTCGCCGGTATTAAAATTTTTTCTCGAAGATCTGGAAAACAAACCAAAAGAGATGACCTTGATGGTGCAAAAAGAAGTTGCTCAAAGAATCTGTGCTAAACCAGGGGAGATGTCGGTATTGGGTCTGTCGGTGCAATATTTTGGTCAGGCAGAAATCGTGGGTGAAGTAAAAAATAATAATTTTTGGCCAGTACCTCAGGTAGATTCGGCGATAATCAAAATAATTTTGTCCAAACGCGCTACCATCAGAATGGAAGATCAAGCATTTTTCAAATTAGTCAAAATCGGCTTCGCTCAAAAACGAAAATTATTAATAAAAAACATTTTGCCAACAATAGGCAAGGAACATAAAGAAAAATTCCTCTCAGAGCTGAAAAAAATGGGTTTTACTGAGACGGTACGCGCCCAAGAACTCAGTGTCGCCAACTGGCAACAACTAGTGAAGATATCCACATTACTCTAATGTGGATTTTTGTGCTATAATAATAAAAAAGAATTGGGCTTATGGTAGATGTCGAACAACCCACTGAAACCGGCTTATCCAAAGAGCAGAAGATAGGTTTTGTCTTACTGTCTGCTTTTGCTATTCTCGCGATTGGTTTGGGAGTAATTCAAATTCGCAATACGATGTACAGTCATTTTGCTTTAAACAATCAAATCCCGAATGTAATAAAAGATCAGGTAAATACAGTAGACGCATTGCGTTTTCGAGATACTGACAAAGATAGTCTTACCGATTTTGATGAATTATATGTATATGGTACTAGTCCCTATTTAGCCGATACTGATAGTGATGGTATCCCAGATGGAGAAGAAATAAATCGTGGTCTTAATCCTATTTGTGCTGAAGGCACAGATTGTTCATTCACTTTAGAGGCGGCGGCGGTAGCGGTAGTTGGTAGCAGTACTTTGGAGTCAACACTGATTGTTCCAGCCGAGCAACCAGCAATGGATTTGGGTGAAGCGATTAAAGATCCGGTGCAAGTGCGCAAAATGTTAATCAGCGCTGGAGTAAGTAGCGAAGTGGTGAATAAATTTTCGGACACAGAATTAATGAAGATGATTACTGAAATCATGAGCCCGTCTTCTACTGTTGATAATATAAAAACTTTAAATACAAATTTGTCCGCGACTGGGACGAAAAAATAATTTCCACTAAAATATGTTTTTTCAAAAAATGAGAAAGTTGACGATTGGATTTTTATTATCGATTTTAATTTTTTCTTCAGTCGCTGGTTTTCTGGTCTCGGCGCAACCAGCCAATGCTCAGTTGGCGGTACTGGTGACTGGAGATATTCAAGCTCAGGCCAATAGTATCGTGGACATGATCAAAAACGGTTGGAAGATAGCCGTGCTCAATGCCGCTCAACAAGCTGTGTCGTATTTTTTGCGCAAATTAGCTTATGATAGTGCGGTGTGGTTGGCGTCTGGTGGTAAAGGACAGAGTCCATATGCTCAAACCAAAGGATTCGGAGATTATATGGCATCAGTTGGTTCGGATGCCGCTGGTACGGCGATTGAACAACTTGGCAAGGGGTTTGGTTTGGATCTTTGTAAGATTCCGGACGTGCAAATAGATTTAGCTTTGCGTATTGGTTTGCATTACAATTACAATTTGGATGGTGGAAATAGTCCTGCGGCACCAGCTTGTAATTTGGCCACTTTTCAAGAAAATTGGAGTGGAAATGCTTGGGCTACCAAATATGGTGATGGCCAAGGCGGTTTTGATGTAAACAAAGTATTTAATAAAACCCTTACTGTTGAGGATGCTCCATTAGGTATAGCTCTAAAGACTACTCAAAAAATTGATCGTCTAGTACTTGCCCAAACTAATGCAGCTCAAGCTGATCGTTTAGAGGGTCAAGGATATAAGGCGGCTACAAGATTGATTTCTGGAGAGACAATGATACCGTCACAAACAATCAAAAAAGAAGCTGAAGCAAATACACCAAGTGAACAAACCAAAAAAAGTGAAGCTCAAATCGCGGCGGCTATGGGTTCAGGAGCTTGGGAAATTATTCCTTCGACCCTGTCTTTATTTTTGAATACTTTGTCTGGCCAGATGTTAAAGAATTTCAAAGATAATGGCATGTTGCCAGGTGGTTTATGTGTTGGTGGTTATGGTGATCCTTCTTGTAAAACTAAAAGTGGAAGTTCAGCACAAAACTTCGTTGCCGACACCTCAGTATCAGGACGAGCCGTGGCTGAGGCGGCCTTTAGTGAATTTTTGATAACAAAATTAGACGCTTTATCAAACTATGACATATTGCGTGAACTTAATAGTTGCGAATCACGTGGCTTATACAATTGTCGTGCCGATAGTTATTTAGTACAGGCAATTCAAGAAGAAAAACAATCTGCCCCAGTAACCGTCAAAGAGGCTATGAACAAAGGTTGGTTGCATCGTTCATGGAAACTGATTCCACCATCACGCACTGTCGATAATTCTTCTGCCCAATGTTATAATTCTGCTTATTGTTATAGTAATATTCAAGTGCTTCGTCAACTGAGAATTCTTCCTCTTGGTTTTGAAATTGCGGCAAAAAACAGTGATCCAGATAGTCCATGGACGTTGGAAGATGTAGTTAACGGATTTTATGATTGTAATTATAATAAAGACGCCAAAGGCAACATAGTTGGTATCACTTATGATCCAGTCAATAAACCGTTTTGTCATTTGATAGATCCAAATTGGGTAATAAAATTATCTCAAGCTCGTTGTGATGCAGAAGCATATAGCGGTGTTCCGTTGAACGCAGGGGTACCAAATAGAGTTAAGGAATGTGTAGATGTAAAAACATGTGTTGGTTATGATAAAGAAGGTAACTGTGCCAGTTTTGGCAATTGCGTTCGTGAAAAAAATGTTTGGAAGTTTGACGCTACCAAATGTGATGCACAATATACGACTTGTAGGGCATTTACCGATAGTGTTGGCAAAGATGTATCTTATTTGTATCGTACATTGGACACTGGAGATTGTAATCAGGATACAGCCGGTTGTACGGCTTATAGTTTGGAACAAGATGACAAAGGTTGGAAAGAAGTATCCAAGACAGATTATGGAAGTTATTCTACTGGTATTTATCTAAATAAAAATGTTTCGACTGCGAATGTTTGTAATGCGGATGCTGTTGGTTGTAGTGCTTTTAAATTATCAAATGATGCCAATTCAAATAATATTATTCCTCTAAAAAAAGCTCCCAATTACTTAAATTGTTATGATGCGAATTTGAATACCAAAGAAATAGAATGGCCAAAAACATTTTCTGATATATTCCAAATGCAACCAAGCCCTGAGTGTAAAAACTTCGCTCAAGTTTGTATTGCGGATGAAGTGGGTTGTGCCAATTTTAAATTGATCGATGATTCAGAGTCCACACCAATTCCAGGTAAATTCACTCCGGCTCTGGAGGGACCAAACAGAAGTATAGTAAGTTGGAATGATCAATGTGATGAGAAATGTTCTGGTTATGCGGCTTATCGTGAAATGCCATCCACATATTCCTCTGGTACACCATTAGCATATATTGTTCCGCCTTCTGTTCACAACCAAAATCAATCTGGCACAAAATGTACTGTGGCTCAAGATGGTTGTAGTAGTTTCACCAATATGTCTGCCAGTTCTGCAGGTGGTGGAGAAAAAGTAGAATATTTTACCGATTTGCGTGTTTGTATCAAACCAGATACAAATAAACAAAAAAACTTTTATACTTATGAAGGTTCGGTAACTGGTGGGTATCAGTTGCAAGTTTATATTTTGGAAAAGGATGAAGTCACTGGAAATCCAAAGACTGTCTATCTCACATCAGAAGAAAAATCTGCTGCTGATGCTGTCTGTAATTCCAACCAATATAAAGCCGGATTAGCTGATCCAGACTGTCGTCAATTCAATGATGAAAAAGGGGTAATCTCTTATGCTTTATTGAAAAATACTGTTGTTGTTTCAGATGCCTGTGCTCCATATCGTCTCAATAGTGCTGAATTTGCCAGTGAAGGAAAATGTTTTGGTAATGGTGAATATAGAGACGGAGCTTGTTATTATAATGGTTTGCCAACCAACGTAGTGACTAATGTTGGGTATAGCAAAACGTGTACTGCTGATGCAGTTTCTTGTCGTGGGTATAAGGGTAATAATGGTAATAATATTAGAACAGTAAGATTAAATAATGAATCATCAACTGAAACTTTTGAAAATCAATCCAGTGTTACGGCTGTGAATAATTGGTCGTCCGTCGCGGGCTCTATAAATTGGTCACCAGAATCGACTATTGCCGGTCAACATTCTTTAGGATTTGTTGGGGTAGGAAATGATAGTGTAGTAAAAAAATCTGTCAATTTACAATTTGACAATCTGGATTTGGGAAATAACATGAGTTACAGTTTGAGTTTCTGGGCCAAAGGCAGTAGTGCCAACTTGGGAGTATTAAATGTAAACATAGCAATGACAGATGGTAAAAATAATACTGTTCCTGCTGGTACTATCACTGCCAACACTTCATGGCAATATTTCACTTTCAATTTTGTAGAATTGCAATCTTCTGGCACCAGTTCAATAAATTTCATTCTTAAAAATGCCGGTAATCTATATTTGGATAATATTCGTTTGACGAAAGTGGTTGATTTTCTATATTTAGTAAAAGATTCTTTGAAAGTGGACCCAGTTTGTGATGATAATCAAACTGATAATTTGCCAGGTGTGGCCTTGGGTTGTAGCGCTTATAGTGGACCGGCAAATACTGCAGGGACCAATGACCCATACTTCCTTACCAATTTTAGTTTCTTATGTCGTGAAGGAGCGATTGGTTGTACTGCCTTTATTGATACATATAATAAAATTGGTGATAGCGGACCTCGAGCTTACAATGTTAGTTTATCTGGAATTTCTGGAACAAAAGTCACGGCCAATATTGGCACCGACTCGTATTCTTGCCAGATAGAACAGGGAAAGACAAGTTGTTATACAGGTGTTATCAAAGGGTATACCAAAGCTGAAATCGAAAAGGCGACCGGTGCTGTTGCTACGTTTGGTGCTTCTACTTATTTTATTCCAGCTGATACCAGTAGTACGGCTCCAATTTATTTGGTACCGCAAACTGAGCAAGCGAATTTTGCTTGCAACATTGCCAATTTGGGTTGTACCTCTGCCGGTCTCCAAAGAAGCACTCCAACTGGAAATCAATTTGAAACAACCACTATAAAACTTGATCCGCAAGCGTTTGAATCGGTAGGTGGAACGCCGGGAATTTTGTGTCATAAGGAAGCTCTAGGTTGTGGAATATATGGCTCTAGTCAAGGCGAAGCATATTTCAAAGATCCAGCGGTGACAGGAGCAAAAATTTGTACCTATCAAATTGGTGTTATAAAGGATAATAACAAAGTAGACGGTTGGTTTTGGAAAGGCGTTGGTGTTTGTGGAAATACCACAACACTTAAAGTAGATGTTTCAAAAGCTACTTGTATTAGTGATAGTGATTGCAGTGTTGGCAGTGGTTGTATAGAAAAAGACATTCAACCATGTTATCCAAATTATCTACAAAATGGCAACAACTATGGTTTGTGGTCATTTGGCAATAAAGGCAAATATGAAAATTTTGTCGGTGAATGCCCGGCCGCTCAAGATGCCTGTACCGAATTCGTAGATCGCAATGATAATGACAAAGCCTATTATTTCCTCAAAAATAATAAAATATCCCAAGGTGATTGTAGTGGTATGGTAAGTCAAAAAGCCGGTTGCGTTTTATTTGATCAAACCGATAATCCAAATAAATTTTGGAATACATCTGCCACTTATTTACTTAGTGATTCATATGTCCCAGGTAGAAATAGCGATTTGTCATCAGTTACAAAAGTTCAACCTGTAAATCAGAAAGAAAAAAACGATACAAATATCATCATAAAAGTGACGCGTGATCGTGAATGTAGTGAGTGGTTACAGTGTCGTCAATCGCATCCAGTGTGGGATGCACAAAAATTGGAATGGAAACAAGTTTGTGAAAAAGTTGGTCGCTGTAATCGCTTGCCAGCCAACGCTCAGGAAGATAATCCAACCAATTGTGCAGTATTTATTGACAATCAACATTCAGATAGCAATCAATTATTATCTGAAAACTTGTATACCAGTCGTAATATTACTTGGAAAGGATCTGATTATTCTGGCTATTCCATTCTCGGTATGTATCCAGTAGAAGAACTGGGTCAATATAATATTGGGGAAAATTCCGTTAATGCAATGTGGCGTCTAGCAAAACCAGTGGTCTGCGGTAAAGGCACGAACTGCTCAACCGATTCGTTGAACACCTATAGTTGTATAAAAGATAAAGAATCATGTGGTGCAAAAAATGAGGGTGTTTGTATCAATGGCACATGTTTGAGTGATCCATTTGGTGGCAAGGATCTTGGAGAAAAGGCGCCAAAATATGATTGTCGTGCTTACCCAGAAGTTGATTCACCTTTTCCAAATTTGTCCGTCACTACAAAGGAACGTTTTGGTGGTGTTAACAAATGTAGTGTAGTCGAAGGTGATAGTGCTCCGGATGATCAAGCCCGTCAATGTGAATGCCAATATTCTAAAGTTGGTTTTGGAAATAGTGTGGTTACGAAATATTATGATTATAACGATTCTGCAAAAAGTAAAGGATCCGTTTGTGTTGGTGGAAGTAATAATGGTAAAGAATGTGAGGGTGATCTTTCTTGCCCCAATGGCGCTTGTCAAAAAAGCGATAAAGTAACGAAATTTTTGGGTTGGTGGGGTCAATGTTTGGAGCCAGATTTGTCGCGCACTGCTAATGGTCAAAAAGATGAGTATCCATGTTTGTCTTGGTTGCCAGTAGATAAGTTGCAGGGGACAATAGATATAAATGATCAAAATCCAAAGGCGATGGGTGTGATGGGAACTATCGGATCAGAAGGTTTTAATTATTGTTTGAATGCGACAAAATTTTACAGAGCATATAAAATAATACCTTACTTTGACTATAGTCCTTCAGGCTGTTTTGGCGCATGTCATTCAGACAATGATTATTTGTTTGCTTGTAATAGCGCGTTTCCTAATGAACCCAATTTTGAAGATTATAAGGTAGCACCCGATGCAGCTGAATTTGGAGAGTGCAATGAAGTAAATGAAAATTATTCCACCTGTTCAGGAAAGGCATGTTACAAAGAAGCTACAAAGAATGATTGGTTACTTAATACTACGGGTCAAAGAATTTGGGCTACAACTGTTGGGTGTCTTGTGAGTGCCAATATCAAATCTACAGATGTGGCTTTCACAGACAATATTTGGAAAGATAAAAAAGGATTTATTTTGGATACGACTTCTACAGATTTTCAGTATTCCAAAACCCCAGATAGATCAAACTTCACGTATATGTCTCCTAAGGATCCATTTGCAAGATTGACTGCCACAGAAAATCCGGAAACCGATCTTATCGGATTGATGTATTGTAAAGCTGGAAATAATTTAACTCAACCATTGGCGGCGGATGGTAACTGTATTGGAGCCGATCCTCAAGGTACAGTGAAAAATTTAACGTACGGTCAGTGGGTATCAGATTTTAAATGTGCAACTAATAAAGATTGTAACAAAGATATAACATGTGATCTTACTGGTGTGACCTCGGCAATTCAATGTAAGGTTAATTGTCGTAATGATGCTGATTGTATTTTTCATTATAAAGAATTTGCAGGCCCTCCAAATGAAAACCTTGGTAGTTGTATTAAACCACTGGGGTCGTCAACTGGTGTTTGTTCCAAACCCGCCTCAAACTCTGCTTGTATTAAACATCCTGTTACTGACCCAGATATTTCAGAATCTACTGAGTGTGCATGGCAAGAAGGCTTTTTTGGTGATGGTAGTCATTTTAGTAAGGGTGAACGTGGTGTATGTATGAATCTTCCTCTTTCATTTGGTAAGTGTACTAATGATCCAAACAAGGAATGTGCGTTAGATGATGCTTGTTATACTCAAGTATGTGACGGAAATGATTGTGTAAATCCAGGACAAGGAAGTGGTAATGCCAATACTTTAGTGACAAAGCTTGCTAGTGCATTTGAACAATTCCAACAGCTATTTGCCAGAATCAATATTGCAAATATAAATATATTTTCTACTACTACTCAAAATTATGTATCGTTATTACCAGATTTCAAACAAACGATTGAGAACTCAAATAAAGTAAAACTTGATCTCACGGAAGGTGGAATACCTCCTGTCGTTCATCCAGTTGGTGCTTGTAATACAGAAGACAAATGTATTGAACTCCCTCAAGCCGGTATTTCCGTCAATGGTATCTCAGACAAGAATGTTCGTATCACCGCGTTACCCAATGCCGCCACCATCCAATTTTTCGGCTCCGCAGACAAAAACCAAATGCCACTAAAACAAATAGTAGTAGACTGGGGAGACGGTAGACCTGGATCTCTCTATGGTGATCCGGTAAACGGATCATTCAGTAATCAGCGTGGTGCCCTGGTCCCAAATGTATGTGTCAACAGCAAATGTGGATTTTCCTCCAATCCTACCGCCAACTCACCAATTGTATCCGTCTCTTCCAACCTAGGATGTAATGCAATCGCAGATTGTAAAAATCAAACCATAGATGTCTGCAGACCAGCAGGCGAAGCTACCGATTTCGGCTCTATTCTCAATGAAACGTGTGGCGATCGTCCTTTCACATTTAGTAGTACCTATGATTGTGTTGCCAATACAAACATAAACCCATACTTCCACCCAGCGTGTACCGATGATACAAAAGTACCAACAGATTTTCCAAATGGCTGTTGTGTTTACCAACCAAAAGTACAAATATTGGATAACTGGGGATTGTGTAATAATAATGGGAGTTGTCCAGACCAGAAGAATCAGAATGGAGTAGTGGTCAGTGCGGGTGGAAATAAATGTTATACAAATATTTCTGATCCTAATAATATTATTGATGAATGTACGTCAGAATTTGGGTTAACTGCCAACACCCCATTTAAATATAAAGTATTAGTCGCACCCAATAAGAATAGCAATTCAGTTCAACCGATCCAATAAAATTTAAATAAAAAATCTACCATTCTAGGTAGATTTTTTATTTTCTTCAAAATACTAATCTGTCATTCCCGTGGAAACGGGAATCTAATAATATTTTAAAGTGTGCCCGCGACTGTCCAAAAGACAGCCGTACAGATGCGGGCAGAAAGAGAAGGAGGACGGCCACCGTGGCCGCGTCAAGTGACTGTACATCACCTGACTCTTTGGTTCCTACTTGGGGTCGTAGCAGGGGAAGGGACCGGAATCTCCTGGGGGATCGTACGTGAACGATCCATCTACGACCGTGATCGAGTCCGCTCGAAGGCTCGAGAAGGTTGGATAGCAGTCGATCAGGCACTCGCCATCCTCACTGATTCGCATCGAAATGACGCACTTCTTCTCGAATCCGAAATTGCACACCTTCGTCGCCCCCTGCAAGAACCACTTGTCCTTGCAGACCTCCTCTACCGTCGGCGGAGGCGGGGTCGTGTCGACCGTGTCGGCCGTGACGTCGCCACCAGATGTCTCGTTCGAGCCGTCGTTGTTGTTCGCGGCGTCGACATCGACGCCATAGTACTCGAGGCACTCCGGATCCGTAGACCCAGGTGCACAGTACCCGAACAGTGCGTTGCATCCACCGACGACCAAACCAGACACGACGACCACGAGGATCGCCAGACACATTTTCGCCATCTTCATGACATTGCCTCGCAAACCCCGTGGTACAGGGCGATTGGAATCCCTTCGCTCTTTGAGGTGCACCTTGCACTTCGTGAGCTCAACTTGAGATTGTGATGGGGTGTTTAGCCGTCATCCCCGTGAAAACGGGGATCTGTTTATATTACTAGATTCCCGTCCCCACTTTCGTGAGGACAAGCTTTCACGGGAATAACAACCAAACATTCCACCACAATCTTTTGTTTCCTACTATTTTATATTTTCTCTTTCTGTTATTGGTTGTTTTAGTTTCTGTTTTTACGCAAAAACCAGAACAACACTTTTCAAAGAACGAACCTAAGACAATACCACATTTTAGAGATATTGTCAACTTCCTTACTCTTTTTTTCCGCTTATTATAGGTAAATATACCTATATGGTGACACATTTCACCCCTGTGGACAAGTTTAATGTGGATAACTAATTTTTGTTCAATAATGAAGTTTGTTCACTCTTTAGAAATGTGTTATAATATCCGCATAATATTATATTAAAACATGTTCTCCATTTTCAAGCAGAGAACGATTGCTGTTTATCATTTTCTCAAGTTGCGAAAACTGCATTTGAGTGCTTTTGTTTTTATTTTAATTTTATTTTTGGCTGGTTATTTATCGTCCGGTATCTATTCATCTAGCACTGGAAATTTAAATATTTTTAGTCCAGATATGGCGGCGGCCCAAGTGACTACTACTGCCGCTGGTGGTGGAGCTCCAGCTGCTGTTGTTCCTACCCCTGCCACTCCAGTAGCTGGTGCCAACCAACCCGAAGAAGTCGGTCTGATCATGGGCTTTGTGATACAGGCACTCTTGGGCATCGCTTCACTGGTGTTGCGTCTAGCTATTTTTTGTTTAGCTTTTATTATTCAAGTTGCCGGCTACAATGGTTATCTCAGTTCAACAGCTGTAGATGTTGGTTGGGTGATGGTGCGTGATATCACTAATATGTTTTTTGTGGTTATTTTATTGTTGATAGCCTTTGGTACCATATTGGGTTTAGAACAATACGAATGGAAAAAAATGTTGGTGAAGTTTTTCTTTGCCGCGGTGTTGGTAAATTTTAGTCGCATCATTTGTGGGGTGATTATAGACGTTGGTCAGGTAGTGATGATTACTTTTGTAAATGGTATCGCCGCTACGATTGGTGGCAATATGATCAATGCCTTTAGTATGGATCAGATTATGGGTTTGGCGAATAGCAAAAATGGAGCTGGTATTCAAACTAGTGATTTATTTATCGCTTCTGTCGGTGCTGTGGGTTTTTCAGTAATGTTATTAGCGATGATGGTAGTGTTTGTATATATGTTGTTGGCGCGCATGATCGTCTTGTGGATTCTGATTATATTATCTCCGTTTGCTTTTGTATTGAGTGTTATTCCACAGACTCAAAAATATGCTTCGCAATGGTGGAGTGAATTCGGCAATCATGTGATTGTCGGTCCGGCCGTAGTATTTTTTATGTGGTTATCTTTCGCAGTAGTAGGCGGTGGTAATATTTCTGGTGAAATTATTGCTAACAGCGCTGTCGCTCCTCAAGTTGCTGGTGAAGACGCCGCTGGTGTTGGCGGCATTATGGGTTGGACCAAGATGTCTAACTTTATAATTGCTATTGGTATTTTGTTGGTTGGTGCCAAAACTGCTCAATCACTAGGTACAGTAGGTGGTAGTGCAATGAGCAAGGCGACCGATATCGGAAAGAAAGCCATGATGGTAGCATCCGGTGCTAGTGCGGCTATGTGGGCGGGTGGTAAGGTAAAACAAGGGGCAACCGCCGCGGCGAAATGGGGAGCGATGAATGCGCCAATAGTTGGTGGAAATAGATGGATCGCACGTGGTAAAAAAATTGCTGGGAGAGCAGGCCGGATTTTTAATAAATTTCAAATGGGGCGCGATGAAATAGTGAAAAATTTAGGAAATGATGAAAAAAAATTACGTGATCTAAAATTCAAGAAAGATACTGGCCAAATATCTTCAGAAGAATACGAAGAAGGGATAAAAAAATATCATGAAGAAGGTGGTAGTGGTTTGTTGATGAGACTCGTGAAGAAAGCTGGAGGGATGGTAGTTGAAACACAAGGACGTGATATGAAGAGAGGAGACGATTGGATGGACGCTTGGAAAGCTATCCAGGAAAGACGAGAAACAGAGTACAGCGTCTCAAGTGATGCCGGTGGCCAAGCTAAAACTGTAGAGAAAACTTTAGCCAAAAAGTCAAAAGAAAAAAGTGAAGGGAAAGGTGCTAGAAAAGAATCAGAAGTTTTGACTGGTTTGTCCAATCAAGAGATGGCAAAGTTGGAATCTGCCAATAAAGAATATCAGGATGCCAATGATAAACTTCTTGCGGATAAGGTGTTTGTTGCTTTGGATGTAAAAGTTAAAAATAAAACAGCTACTGATGAAGAGAAGAACGCCCATCAAATAGCCAGCCAGGACAGAACAAGAGCTCAAAAAAAGTTTGATGATTTAAGTAAGAAGAGTAATTTGTCATCTTCTTTAACTGCTGATATTCAAAAAGAAACGGCTGAGGGTGGCCGAGTAAAAGCAGAGACTTATTTGCGTGAGATGCTACTTGAAGGTGGTAGTGGCAAAGCGGGTGAGGGTTATTATAAAGGCAAAGCCACCAAAAAAACCATGGAGGCTGGCCATCATGCTGAAGAAGAACGCCAAGTAATGAAGGCTGAATTAAAAATGGCCGAAGCAGAACTCACTGAACTAAGAGAAAATGGTGATGGAAGTATAAAAGATTTGGAAGAGACTGTTGAAAATTTACAAACTGCTTTAGAAGGTTTACAAGAGGCTATTGATCCAAAAAAGATGATTTCAGAAACACAGGCTAAAATGGATGCGGCGAGAGCAAAGTTGGCGGCTTTAGACGCAGAAGAAGCGTCAGTCGCTGAAAAAGTTAGAGCACCAGGTGTACCGCCAGAGGAAGCCGCCGCCGCGACAGCGCGTTTGGCAGAAATATCGAAAGAAAAAGAAGTGGCTCAAAAAGAAGTTACCGACACCCAAACGGAGCATGAAGAAGCAAAACGATTACAATCTTCAATGGGTAAAGAAGCAGATTTTGGTAAGATGGCCGCATTTATGGAAAAAATGGCCAAAATCAATGAAATGGAAAATGGAGAAGAAAAAAATAAAGCCATAGCTGGTATCACTCAGGATCAAGGAATGATGGATATGTATAGAGCTGTGTATGGTACAAAATCTATTGTTGATACTCTTAATAATCGTAAACAATTGGGTGCCTTGAGAAAAATTCAAAAAGCTTTGGAAAAGAATAAAGACAAGAAAGGTGTCAAACTAGATATAGTAAGAGAGGATTTGAAACACGATTTATCACATGAAAAAGATCATGAAAGTGAACACCTCAACACGGCTTGGCATCATGCCTCCGAAAAAAGCCCAACTATTTTTGCCGCTCGCTCAGAAGCTTTGCGTGATCATGATTATGCATTTTATCGCGGTAAAAAGAAAGAGCTACAAAACAACGCCGCTCAGGCAGAAATTTGGAATAAGCGTGGTATCCCGACGCCAAGTGGTGCCGCTCAAGAAGCGGTGGCCGATGAATTGTATGGCAAATTATTCAAAAATATGCCATATGACCAGATTAAAGCCGCTCACAATAGTCATCTTTCCTACGTAAAAGCAAAACGAGACAAAAAAGAAAAGGTTCCAGAAGAAGATGTCTTGATAGGTTTGGCTATTGCCAACAAACTTTTGGATGAAAGTTGGATTGATGATTCTGAGGTGGCCACAATGAACCAAGCGTATGACCCAGAAAAGAAGGGTAATTTTGAGGCTCAATTGAAAAACATGAGAAAAGCTAGAAGAGGTGTCTCAAAATTAGGGCCACAAAACATTGATAATCTTTCTAGTGGTTTGGCCAAAATAAAAGTAGATCCAAACATGCTAGCAAAAATACGAAATAATAATCAAGCAGAACAAGACAAGTTTTTGAAAGATTATACTAGGATAATACGAGAAAGTCAGGCCGATTTTGAAAATAGATCTGCCTCTGAAATATTACAAATAATTTTGTCAACAGATAGAGAGCAGTTTGACGATTTAAGTCAAAAGATAACATCCAAAAGTAGCAAGTAGTAGTAAATAATTGTTTATATATGAAAACGACCACAGAAAGAAAAGATCTACAACCAACCGTTGGAGAACGCGAAGAGGGGGCACAGCATTTGGAAAGCAAAGAAACCGTAGCCAGAATTGGTAGTACTTTTGGTAAAGAACTAGGCTGGTTCAATATTACTTCAGATACTGCCAAAGTAGTTGATGCACAGTTATTAAATGTGTCTGGTTATGATGTCGAGTTTGTCAAACAGTTTCATCGTGTGCGTGATCTAGTAGAGGCGGTGACACGTTGGTCTGGGCAAAGATTCAAAGGTTTGGCGAATGCGGTAGATGTATACAAAGTTTTGGATACCAAAATGCCGATGAGTGTAAAGTTGTTGGATGAAGAGAAAAAAGAAACTGAACAAAGTATTGATTTGACTCAACTAGCTTCTCTGGTAAAGATTTTGGAATACAACAATTATTTGGGTACATATGGTATTCCTGAAGATGAATTGATTAATAAATTTTTGGCCGATGAAGATTTGGTTGTGACTGTTCCTAAAATGGAAAAAACTGGGGATGGAAAATGGATATCTGGGCCAGATGAAGAAAAAGAAGTGGTAGATTTACGGGCCATGTGTCCAGTGGATGATATGAAAGATTTTAGTTTTGATGCGTATATAGCCAAGATAAAGAAATATCAAATTGGTTTTCAGTGGTTGGGTGGTTTGCGTGATCAGGCTGTATCGAAAATGCACACAGAAAATGGTAGTCATACCTTATTTGTGGAATCTGGTCGTATAACTGCTTATGGATTCAAAGAATATTTATGGATGCCAACATGCACTTCTATGACTATTGCCGATGCAAGAACGGATGTGCCAAAATCTTCTATTAGCACTCGTGCCAAAGGACATGTACATGAGGTTGGTCAATTTGATGAGTTGACTGGTACATCGGTGGGGTTTGACCCAGCATTGTTAAAAATTCATCGTGGTGAAATCGGTGTGCGTGATCACAACCAAACCAATGCTCGTATGAATCATGCGGCTGTAGGTTTGGGACAAAAAGAAGATATTGAAGTACAGGAGAAAGAAGTGACAATAAATGGTAAACCAAGGAAAATGAGTGTAGCTGTAATTGGTAATAGTCGTAGAGGCTCGATTTATAAGGGTATGCATGATACTTATGATGAAGGGATGGAGCGGATTCGTGGTTTTGGTTTGACAGACCAGGAGGCGGATGATTTGATTTTTACTCGAGTGATTGCGCCATTTATTTATAACAACTCAATGGATTGGCTAATGTGTTTTGCCAAAGCGGCCGGTTCGAATTTTGGATATTCTCCAGAAAAAGCGGTGGTAAAGGGCGGACAAAATTGGTCGGAATATGGAAAAGATGGTTTTTGTGTGGCCATTCCTTGTAAAGATGGCGATTCAAAAACCGGTTTGAAATATTTCTTTGATTATAATGAGTTAATTGAATATGTTAATCAAAGAATAGCAGATAATGAAGTACGTGGTATATTGAAGACACAAAAAATTCAGGAGTTCGCTGGATTAACTGAGAAACAAGTTAAAGAGGCAACTGAGGACTCCGGTTACGAGGATGCCGAAGACGAGCTTGAATTAACATCAGAAAAAGAACGTTTGATCTTTGAAATATTTAGAGATATTTTTGGTAGTGATTTGAGTAAAGTTTTGGAAGAATACAAACGCAATGGTTTGGGGGCCAATGTTGTTTTTGGTGGTTCGACCAAAAAATTAAGAGATATTTTAATTGAACAATTTAAAAGCAAAACCTTTGATCAAATTTTAAGAATTACAGATGAAAGTGGACAGGGAGGGGCAAAAATTTTAATGACTGAATTATCAAAAAGATATGAACTTCTTGGAACGGATATGCTCGAGTTAAGTCGTGGTGCGACTTTGGCTGATAAACCAAAAAGCCAGTTTGATATTGCGAAACATAAAGAAATCGGCAATATTAATGTACAACTGGCAAACTTCACTTTGGCGTTTAACTTATGCAAAGATTTATTGGGTGCTCAACCTGGATTTGTTGAACAGACTAATGTAGATGGTGCTGACACTGTGGCTAAAAAAATGCAAAAACTTGATACTACTGATTGGGGAAGTGCATTGCTACGAGTGGCCAAGATAATCAAATTTATTGGCAGTGATGCAGGTTTGAAAACAAGGTTTTCAGCTCAGTCCAAGGATCCAAAATGGCTAGCAAAAGAAGCATTGATCCAATTGAAGAAATTCAAATTAATTAAAGATCTTGGTTTATAATTATGGAAATTTTTAAACCACAATTTATTTTTACTAAGCAAGCGGCCAACGTCCTAAGTGTTGACGTTGCGCAAGAATTTACATCTTTAACAAAAAAATGGCACCTTTATAATTGGGAAGATGGGTTGTTATTTCAATTATACCCCATTAACTCCAATGTTAAGTTGACGGTAGTTGATTTGGAAGACGCCGATGAGATAGTAAAAATAATTCGTGGTGAAAATCCAGAGGTGTTACCTTTTTCTGCTTCAGAAGTAAGAGCAATGGATATAAAAAGTTGGTTTAGTAATGATCTCAATCCTCGGCGTCTTATTAGGACTATTTATTTTTGTTTGAATAATGCCGACAATGATTTGGCCGCGGCCACACGCGAGTCACTCGACGTATTATTTGCTGATAAAAAAGATGTAAACTTTCCTGATGCAACTTATGTATTTTTGTTGAGAGCTTATATTTGTATATTTTGTTACTATTTTAAAAATGTACCTGACGAGATGTCTAGTTTTGTATTTGCCAATAGTTATGTTCTTTTAGCTATACAAATGGGATTTGATCTCGAAAAAATTATCATGGATTATAACGAAACAAAAATTGTTTTCAATAATCGCATGAATTTCTGTTTGGAATTAGCCGCCTCATTGTCTGAGAATGAATCAGAAATAGGTATGGATATCAATGGTAACAAAAAAACTATAAAATATTGGATTGATAATTTAAGAATTTATTCTAAAAAAGCTTTTGATGGTACTTCATTATTAAATTTCTTGGGTGACAAAAATTATTTTGGTCGTTGTTCGTCGGCGGAAAAAGAAGTTATTACTCAAGTTTTTCAACTATATATACATTTGATTAATGGTTTTTTGGCTGTACCAGGTGGTGATCTTAATGTGGTAAATGTTTGGGCACAGAATTTAGAAAAAAATAATTTTTCTGATGATATTTTTGGGTATTTCAAAATTTCTGAAAATATGAATAAAAGTAAACCTACTGAAAATAATGAGTCTAAAGTGGTGGACAATGTTAGTTATAACGTCGGCCCATTTGTTGACGCCAATGCGATTCGTTTAATTATTTCTTCTGAATTTGGTTATTATCCAGGTGATCAATACCCAAATGTGGATTTGGTTTTACAGAGGTTGGCCGAACTGGCAGTAGATTTTAATAATCCAGAAATTTTGGAGATGTATTATTACGACGAAAAAGAGGGTAAATTCAAATGGTCAATTTAATAAATTATGTCTGACCAGAGCAATCAACCCACAATTTTAATAAAAAAAGCCGACGGTACTACCGAACGGATTACTTTGGCTGAACTCAAAGCACGTCAATCTGGTGTTTCGATAGCACCTATTGTTGAAACTGTAATTCCTGAAAAAAAAGAAATCGTGCCACCAAAAATCGAACGTCCGCATGGTTTAGTAATTGGACCAGCAGAAAAAAAATCATCTCAACCAAGTGTGTTCGCTCAAGATAAAATTGTCCAGGCCTCTTTGAAATCTGAAGATGTTGAGTCGTTATTAGTTGAAGATGTGCCAAATAGTCCTCATGCTGAAACAACTACCGTTCCAGCTCGCACCGACCAAGTTTCAAAAATAATCGCAGGTTTATCTTTCAAAATACCACCACAATTTGAAAACCGTTTATATAGTGGTGTTCAATTACGGTTAAAAGATATTCGCAGTGAAGCTGACACTCGGGACTTGGGGCTCCGCTCCATCAAAGACGGAGGTTTAGGATTGACACAGGCACAAGTGGAAGAGTTAGTAATGAAAACTAAGCCGACGGTTTCTCCGATAATAGACAAAGAAAAATTACCTAGTTTGTCAGATTTGGCGTTGTTACCAACGATTGAAATAACCCCAAAAAATGGACAGCAGGCGGTAGTAGACAAAATTATTGATCAAGTTCAAACAGTACCAAACATTACCGATTTGATAATGTCTAAAAAAACTGAGTCAAATATTTTGCCCAGTCCAATGCGCCCCAACACTTCGTCATCTTTCAAACCGTTGATGCATGATGTGAAAACTAAACCGATAGCGATGAGTCCTCTGGATGAGATTCATTATTTTTCTTTAGTTGATTTGCGTAGATTGTCATCTTCACCGTCAGAAGCGGTCAGTCGTTTAAAACAAAAGTTTGTGAATTTAAGGGACGAGTCATTTTTGTTATTTATGGATTCATGGAATGCTTGGCACGGTAGTCCACTTTATCAAAGTTATTTAGATGTGGTAGATTCAGCCTTATCACAAAAATTTGCCCTGAGCACCGTATCCAATACCAAAGAAAAGATTTCACTTTCCGAGATTGAGGAGTTAATTAAAATGGAAAAAGAATTGGATATATAAAATATGGACCAGTTTGTTGTGCCACAATTTATTGAAGTTGAAGATAAAATTTTTGGGCCGGTCACATCGCGTCAGTTTGTGATATTGTTGGTGGCTGGTTTGATGTTATTTGTAGCGTATAAATTGGCGGATACTGCTTTGTTTATTTTTCTATTAGCCACATTGGGCGGTTTCGCGCTAATCTTGGCCTTTGTAAAAATTAATGGTCAATCGTTTCATTATTTTATTTTAAATATATTTCAGACGTTGCGTCGTCCTAGTCGGCGTATTTGGTATAAAAGTGATAGTAAAGATGAACTGGAGGAATTGCGTAAAGGTGAAAAAATTGAGATAATGGAGAAGGTGGCGGAGATTCCGAGATTATCTTACAATCGCATTCGTGATTTATCATTAGCAGTAAATACTGGTGGTTATTATAAACCAGAAGAATAAAATTATGAAGAACAAAAAAGCCGCCAATAATAAAAATAAAATTCCTTCTGCTCAACGTTATATAAATGTGGCAGAAATCAAACAGGATTCTTTGGTAATGAAGGACGGGACTTTGCGCGCCATTTTGATGGTTTCCAGTATTAATTTTGCTTTGAAAAATGAAGATGAACAAAACGCCATTATTTCGGCGTATGTTGGTTTTTTAAATTCATTAGAGCATCCTTTACAGGTGGTGATCCAGTCACGCGAATTATATATTCAACCTTATTTGCAAGATTTATTGAAACGCGAACGCGAACAAACAAATGTGTTGTTGAGAGCCCAGATTGCAGACTACCGTTCGTTTGTTACTGAGCTGGTGGAGATGGGGGAAATCATGAGCAAAAATTTTTATGTAGTGGTACCGTACGATCCGCTTTCCAACAAACAAAAAAGTTTTTGGTCAAGATTTAGTGAGGTTATAAATCCGATAGTGACGGTAAAATTAAAAGCAGAACGTTTTGCCAAGCGTAAATATGATATGGATCAGCGAGTGCGTCAGATTGAATCCGGTTTGCGTAGCATTGGGCTAGAAGTTGTTCGTTTGGATACTCAGTCATTGGTGGAAGTGTTGTATTCAACCTACAACCCAGACATTGCTCTTACCGAGCGATTGGTGCCACTTAATGAAATGAAATTAGAATAATATGGCTTTCAAACCACAATTTGGACAAAATAAAATTACCAATGAGTCGTTGCTTGAACGGGAAAAAAGCCAGTTGGAAAAAGAAGCGGCCATCGAAGTAATTGCGCTTGAAGAAGAGCGAGTTTATCGTGAGGGTGCAGTATCATTGCGAGATATTATTGCTCCGGCTTCTTTTAATGTTGAATCCAACTTTATCCAATTGGGGACTACTTTTGCTCGGACCATCTTTATTATGAATTTTCCGCGCTATATTTCGATTGGTTGGAGTTCGCCGGTTATTAATCTGTCCGTCAACATGGATATAGCGATGTATTTTTATCCGGTGAAGGCGGCGATTATTTTAAAACAATTAAAAAATAAAGTGGGTGCACTCGAAGCTCAGATTAATGCTGATGCGGAAAAAGGTTCACCACGCGATCCAGTTCGTGAAACGGCTTTGCAGGATGTGGAAGAATTACGTGATAATCTTACTCAAGGTACCGAACATTTTTTTCAGTTTGCTTTTTATGTAACTATTTATACAAAAAACAAAGAAAAATTGGATCAACTTTCTGAAGATGTTGAAAGTATTTTTGGTAGTAAATTAATTTTAACACGTAAAGTATTGTATCAAGCAGAGCAGGGCTTCAATTCTACTATGCCTCTATGTAATGATGAGTTGATGATTGCTTACAACATGAACTCATCGCCGATTGCGGCCTCGTTTCCATTTATCTCAGCCGAACTTACTTCTGACAATGGAATTTTGTACGGTATCAATCGTCATAACAATAGTTTGATTTTGTTTGATCGCTTTACTATGCAAAACGCCAATATGGTGGTGTTTGCAACTTCTGGTGCTGGTAAAAGTTATGCTATCAAGTTGGAAATTTTACGTTCCATGATGATGGGGATAGATGTTATTGTGATTGATCCAGAAATGGAATACAAACATCTGTCTGATGCTGTTGGTGGTACTTATATCAATATTTCTTTATCATCAGAAAGCAAAGTTAACCCATTTGATTTGCCTCGTCCCAAGGGTCAAGAAGTGGCTGTCGATGATATTATTCGTAGTGCGGTTATTACTGTTAAGGGTTTATTACGTATCATGCTTGGTGGTATTTCTACCGAACAAGATTCCATCATTGATCGAGCGTTGATCGAAACTTACGCCAAAAAAGATATTACTCCAGACGCAGATCTCAATACAGTCGAACCACCAATCATGCAAGATTTACAAGAAATTTTGGAGGGTATGGAAGGGTCGGGAGAGTTAGTATTAAAATTAAAAAAATATACTGAAGGTACGTTTAGTGGATTGTTCAATTCGCCCACTAATGTGGAGATGAAAAATCAATTGGTAGTGTATAGTGTGCGTGATCTAGAAGACGAACTCCGTCCGTTGGCAATTTATGCGATTATCAACTATATTTGGAATGTAGTGCGTAGTGAAAAGAAAAAACGTATTTTGGTTATTGATGAAGCTTGGTGGCTGATGCAACATGAAGACAGCGCCCGTTTTATTTTTGCGCTAGTGAAACGTTGTCGTAAATATTTCTTGGGGGTTACTACTATTACTCAGGATGTCAATGATTTTTTACATTCTCAATATGGGCAGGCAATTGTGACCAACTCAGCTTTACAACTCTTGTTGCGTCAGTCTCCGGCGGCAGTAGAAAACATACAGAAAGTATTTATGTTGACTGATAGTGAAAAATATCTGTTGCTCGAAAGTGGTCCTGGCGAAGGTATATTTTTTGCCGGGTTAAAACATGCGGCTATCAAGGTGGTGGCTTCATATACTGAAGATCAGTTGGTAACTACCAATCCACAACAATTGCTCGATATTGAGCGAGCCAAAAATGAATTTGAAAAACAGACAACTTAAATTAATATTTTTTTATGTTATCATTACGTGCGAAGCTTTTTATTGTTATTAGTTTGATCGTTTTGTTTATTTTAGGTATTAGCATTTTTTTGTTGTTTAGAGCAAAAAAGCAAACTACGACAGAAAATCCACCGACTACCACTGAAAATACAGCAGTAAATAATGGCCTGCCTATTGTCAAACCAGTTTCAGTTACTAATATCGTCGAAAATGTCAAAGTGAATCCTGTTTCTGCACTTGAAATTCAACAAAATGCCGCTCAACAAATTGCCAAAATATTTTTAGAACGTTACAATTCTTTTTCATCGGAGAGTCAATATCAGAATGTACGTGATGTCCAAACATTGGTTTCCAAAGCATATTGGATTATTCTGAGTGCCAAGTTATCACCAGTACAGCCACCAAAAAACACCATTGCCCAGTTTTCTTCGACAATTACCAAAGTCTATAGTATAAAATTAGCATCCTGGAGCGAACTGTCGGCAATAGTAGATTTGCAAGTAAAAATTAGTGAGGAAAAAAACGGTTTAACAACCAATAAAGATCAACAGGCGAAGGTGTATTTGGTTAAGGAAGGAGAGAATTGGTTGGTAGATAAATTTGAATGGGTAAAATAAATTATGAATTTCGGGAGGGGATTGATGCAAACAATAAAAGATCGTTTGTTTCCAGTATTTTGTTTGGAGTGTCAGACCGAAGGATACTGGTGGTGTGAAAATTGTTTAAAAAAATATACTACCATGGGAGTATATTATTGTCCTGTTTGTCATAAAACAAACTTGGATGGTCAGCCGTGTAATTTTTGTAAAGCCGCTTCGCCTTTAAATGGCGTCGCGGCTTTTTTAGACTATAATGAGCAGGGGATTGTTGGACAGTTAATTCGACAATATAAATACAATTTTGCGTTTGATATTGTAACAGTATGGGAGAAAGTAATTGATATGTTTTTATTTGATATCATAAAATGTATGAATATTGAATCAAATTATTTTACGGTTATTCCGGTACCACTTCATAAAAAAAGAAAACGTGAACGCGGGTTCAATCAGTCTGATTTGATTGCTGAATTGATTTATAAAAAATTGTCCAATTTAAAACAAATCAATTTTGATAATAAAAATTTTCAAAGAAAAAAATATACCAATCAGCAAGCAAAATTAAATCGTATTGCCAGATTCGACAATCTAAAGGAAGCATTTATTTGGACCAGTCCAAATCCAGCGCCCAAAAATATTTTGTTGGTTGATGATGTGTATACCAGTGGTGCTACCATGCAGGAGTGTGCACGGGTATTAAAAAAGTTTGGTGCTCAAAAAGTGTACGCTTTTACCTTGGCACGTGATTGAGATTTTGCCAAATATTTGCGTATTTGTCAGAATATACTTTTTTCCAATTATTGGAAATGTCTAAATCTTTTGATAATTGATCTTGTTTTAAAAAAGAAATTTCTGCTGCATCTTTACCGAACATCCAATCATTTACTATATCTGGTTTGGCCATAGGAATAAAATTTGTCTGCGTTCGAATGACAAAATCAACTTCGTCTTTTTCAATTTCTTTTATTCCATCTGGGTTTGTTACAATTTCACCGTAGTTTTCCAACATAGTCTTATTTTTATCATACATCCAGGTGGCCGTACCGCGACCATCAAAATATACCAAGGCATTGGGCATAGTCCAATTCATGTAGCCACCCCAGTTGAAAGAATTAAAAATTTTTATCGGTTTGATTGTTTTATTTTTTAACCATCTGACCGCTTCATAAGGGTAGGAATTTCTTTCGGTTAGGTATTTGTCTTCCCAGATATTGGTAGTAAAATGAACTTTGCTAGCATAGTGAAGCGATAACAATACTAATACAGAGATTGAAAAAAAATAAAAACTATTTTTAATGATGTTATCATTCAAAAATTTTATTTTAATTAATGCTATCTTTATAAAATCAAATACATATGCTAATACTACGGCCGAGAGTAGCCCAATCAATATTGCCTGTCTTTTGTATTGTATTGATGTATAAAAGAAAGCTAAAAATATTAACAGGTGAGTGAACTCTACCTTTTTTTTGATAAAGCCATAAACTACAAACACCAAAGATACAGTCTGAATAATTAAAATTTTCCAAAAAATGGGGAAGGTGTAACTAGGTAGCCATTCAGTAGTGTGTAATTTGTAGTAATTTTGTCCAAAATATTGAAAAATTTCTTGCCAGATTTTTATGCCGTAAGGATTGATAGTAATCAGTATTACAGCCATGATTTGCATTAAAATTATTTTATAAAGTAGTTCTGACGGCCACCGTGTTTCATTTAAATAATTAAAATATTTTTTGGGGACAAATTTGATCACTAGCGCACTGATTAAATATAAATTTAAAATAATAAAACCCAAGATCCAACTTCCGTGTAAAGCTGACCACAACCAAAACATAGGTGGAATAAGATAAAGCCAACGGTGATTAATTTTTGCCTTTTCGATTAGATAAAAAGTAAGCGCGGCAAATAGGGGAGTAAACATTGCCAGACGTGTCACAAAAATATGAGTGATAGCCCATTGGCACAAAACAGTAGTTGCCAAAAAAGTAGAAGAAATTTTTTTATAAAAAGTTTTTCCAAGTATTAAAAACGCTAAAGTAATTGACAAAGTACATAAAACATTTAACCACCAATAGCCAATTTTTGAATAAATTAGCCAAAACAACCAATCACCGCCCCATTCGTGATTTGTCCAAGGAGAACCAAATTTTGAATAAGTATAAGTGTCAGTATAAGGAAAGTTGCCAGAATGAAGTTCTTGACCAAAACGAAGATGCCATCCGAGATCGGCATCAAAACTATTGGAAACTATGGCTAACGGTAGCAAAATAGTCAACAAGAGTAGAAGATAAAATAATAATTTTTTCATAATGAGTGTGGTTGACTAATCTTATTTTTCTGCTACAATTATAACACAAATTTAAAACCTTGGAGAGGTGGCTGAGTGGTCTAAAGCGGCACACTGCTAATGTGTTGTACGGCGTTAAAACCGTACCCAGGGTTCAAATCCCTGCCTCTCCGCTATTATGTCAAAGCCAGTAAATATTGAACCCGAGTGGGCGACTATATTACATGATTATTTTTCTTCTGAACAATTTCAAAAGTTGGCTGATTTTGTGCGTGATGAATATATAAAAAAAACTATTTATCCTAAACCGCAGGATATTTTTAAAGCATTTTGGTTAACACCATTTTCCAATGTACAAGTGGTGATATTGGGTCAAGATCCTTATCACGGTACTGACCAAGCGCATGGTCTTAGTTTTTCAGTACCCGAAAATCTGAAAGTGCCACCTTCACTACAAAATATTTATAAAGAAATAGAAAGTGATTTGGGAATAAAAAAAGATTTTTCCAACGGCAATTTGGAACTGTGGGCCAAACAAGGGGTGTTGCTTTTAAATGCTATTTTGACTGTTATATCCAACAATCCCGCCTCGCATCGAGAAAAAGGTTGGGAAGAATTTACTGACAAGGTTATCAAAACAATTTCTGATAGACGAGAGAATGTTGTTTTTATGCTTTGGGGAAATTTTGCCAGAAGCAAAAAAACGTTGATTGATAGTACCAAGCATCTGGTTTTGGAAGCTCCACATCCTTCGCCATTCTCCGCTTATTCAGGTTTTTTTGGTTGTAAACACTTTTCAAAATGTAATGAATATTTGCACCAACATGGCAAAAATGAAATAAAGTGGTGATTTTCTAGATATTGTTGTATAATAGTGGATATATATTTTGTATGAACAATATAAAACCAAATTTTTCGTTGCCACTAGAAGAATCAAATGATGATTTTTCTATTTTGGCCGATTTCATGAAAAACGGCGAAGATTCAAACGGATCAATTGCTCCTGAAGGGCAGTTGGCAATTGATGTTGTTCAAACTCAGGAAGAAGTGATAGTGATTGCTCCAATGGCTGGGTGTCGTAGTGAAAATTTGGAATTACATTTACACAATGACGTGCTCACTATTCGCGGTGAACGCAAGCCACCCATTGATCAGGGGGTAGATTATTTTTATAAAGAATGTTATTGGGGGAAGTTCTCACGTACGATAGTGTTGCCAGTAGAAGTAAAGATTGAGATGACAAGAGCAGAGTTCAAAAACGGTGTTTTAACGGTAATTTTGCCAAAAACGAATGTTGATGGTAGTATCCCTATTGTTATTGTTGAAGAATAAATATGGCGGAAATAAACTTGGATAAAATATCAGAGATTACAACACTGGAAAGAGCCACTAAACCATGGATCAAGATATCCTTGATTGTTTTGGTTGTATTATTATTAGTTGGTGGCCTGACATTTGGTTGTGCCACTTTGTATGTAAAAAAATATCAGGATAAAATTTATCCTGGAGTTTATGCGGGGCACTATCATGTAGGAAAAATGTCACGCGATGATTTGAATAATTTTATTGAAACTACTAACAATCGTTTGGCCAAAGAAGGTTTGAATTTAGAGGCAGATGTTAATGGCCAAAAAACTGCAATCAAAATTAGTACAGTTTCTTTGGGAGAAAATTCTATTGAACTGGTTAAACTCGATGGTTATGCACTGTGGCAAGATTCTTTTGCCGTAGGTCGTACTGGCAATTGGGCAGTGCGTCTTTTTTCGCCTTTATATTTTAGAATAAATAATCAGGAATTAGCTGTACCCGTCAAGACGGATTGGGTAAATTTATTGGAAGGTTTAAAAGATAATCTTTCAAAATTAGTAGCCGCTCCTCGTGATGCTGGTATAAATGTCACTAATTTTTCACCAGTCAGTTACACTGTGGTGTCAGAGAGCGCCGGTTTAGTTTTTGAATATGAAAAGATTATAAAACAAATTCAAGATAATTTGGGGGAATTATATTTGGGTAATATTGCTATTTCTGCTATACAATTTGATCCGACAATTAAAGCTACTGACGTGACAAAGGCGGCTGAAAATCTGGAAAGTTTTTTGAGTTATGGGGATATGGGATTAAATTATGTAGACCCCCAAACTAAAATACGTCGAGATTGGAATTTGTCTGTCACTGTATATTCGACCTGGTTAGACGTACAAAATGATGAAAATGGTCAACCAATTTTTGTTCTAAATCGTGAAAAGATAAAAACATATTTAGAAGGCCTGCGTTATCTTGTGGACAAGATTCCATTGGATGCAAAATTTTCTATCGTCACTGACAACAAAGTCAAAGAATTTCAAGCTAGTCAAACCGGGTTAACACTTAATGTTGAAAAAACTTTTGAAAATTTAAACAATGCTTTTAAACAAAGAAACTATCATTCCACCGAAGTAACCAGGACGGTAGGTTTGACTGTCGATGCGGCTGAACCGGTAGTCAAAACGGCGGATGTAAATAATTTGGGCATTGAAGATATTATTGGAGTTGGCTATTCTACTTTTAAAGATAGCCATACCAATCGTATTAAAAATATTGCGCATGCAGTAGTCAGATTAAATGGTACTCTAATCAAGCCGGGTGAAGTTTTTTCTGCTATAAAATATGCCGGTCCGTTTACCTCTGAGAATGGTTATTTACCAGAGGCAGTTATCAAAGGCACTGAGATTAAAAATGAAATCGGTGGGGGGATGTGTCAGATTGGTACAACACTTTTCCGTATGGCGATGAATTCTGGTATGGACATTACTCAACGCCAAAACCATTCGTTGGTTGTAAGTTATTATGCCGACCCAGTCAATGGCAACCCTGGAACCGATGCCTCTTTGTATGAGCCGATGTTGGATTTGAAATTTCCAAATGATACAGGTAATTATTTATTACTACAGACAGATATTGATTATAAAAAACAGCAACTTACCTTTACACTTTGGGGTAAGCCTGATGGCCGCAAAGGTTCGTATACTCACCCATTGGTAAGTAAATGGATTCCATATGGCGAGCCACAAGAGGTAAAAACTGATAAGGTAAAAATAGGGGAGACCAAATGTCAACCTGCTTATCGTGGAGCAGTGGCTAGTTTTACTTATTCACGGGTTACCCCAGGTGGAGATAATATTGATAGAGTGTTTGAAAGTTATTATCGACCATTACCAAAAATTTGTATGGTGGGAGTAGATCCAGCGACGTTGTGCAAACCAGGGGAGAAGTGTGAACCTCCACCGGTTGCGAATTTGGAGATAATTGAACCAATAGTACCAATTGGTGAAACTGGAAATACTACGACCGCAAATTAAAAATTTTGCAAAAACAAAAACCCGTTTACATATAGTAAACGGGTTTGATTTATGTTGGGGATTTACTCCCCATAAAAACCGCACCCAAGAAGATGTATCGGTGGAGAAGATTAGCCGAAGCCAGTTCTATCCGTCAACACATCTCCATGCTTGTAGTGGATACGGGTCGGTGCTAATTATATCTAACTTGATATGAATTTGATAATTGGCACTGACCTGGATCCTAATACCCATGAAGGGTGGTAATGCGTGCTTATCGTGCTTCTGATTAAATCGGAAACGTCTTCATTTTTAGCAACTGTGAATACTACCACAAATCCATAGTTTTGTCAAGGGGGTAAGAGGTTTTTTACTCACAGTTATCGTTATTTTGGCTAAAATCAGCAGATTAAATGACGATATACAAGAAACAAAAAACCCAGCCGATTACTTTTGAGCAGGTTATGAGCCCGAGGGCTCATCCTTTTGCCCTCGCGGGCAAAAAAAGCTAAAAAGTCATCGGCTGGGTTTTGTCTAACAGATTATCCAACAATTTTATCTACTAATCCATATTTGATTGCGTCTGTTGCACTCATAAAATTATCTCGGTCGGTATCTTTTTCGATAGTATTGATATCTTGTCCAGTATGATCCGCTAAAATTTTATTAAGTTGTTGTTTCATACGCAAAATACGTTCAGCATGGATTTTGATATCACTGGCTTGACCTTCCATACCGCCCATCACTTGATGAATCATCACTTCTGCATTTGGTAAAATGAGACGTTTCCCTTTAGTACCAGACGCCAACAATACAGCCGCCATACTAGCCGCCATGCCAATACAGATAGTAGAGACATCGGATTTGATATATTTCATGGTGTCATATATAGCCATGCCAGCGGAGACAGATCCGCCTGGAGAATTGATATAGATTTTGATATCAGTTTCTGGATTTTGATTTTCCAAAAACAATAGTTGAGCGATAACGATATTGGCCACATGATCATCAATTGGTTGGCCCAAGAAAATAATGCGGTCAATAAGCAAACGGGAATATATATCATAAGCACGTTCACCGTAGCTGGTTTTTTCGATGACGGTCGGGATTAGAATTTGTGATTTTATATCAGACATATTATATTTGGTTAATTTCGAATTATATTTTATCTTCACTCACTATGAAAATACTCCCATAATTTGTGACTCAATACGCTCTGTCTCTGAACTCGTCGCTTGACGCTCCTCAAACAGCAGAGACAGCCACGCTTCTTTCGTTCACAATTATTGGTCGTATTTTCAACGTTCGTTCAGACAAAATATCATTCTCTATATTACTATTAATATATGGAATGGTCAATTTAAAATTAAAGCGCCATTATTTTCTCTAATACTTCTTCAATAGTTCCAAATAGAGAAAACCCAGCTGCCTTTTTGTGTCCACCGCCACCTAATTTTTTGGCCAAGGCGGACACATCCACATCGTCTTTGGTCGTGCGAAAACTGCCTTTGATTCTTCCATCTTGCGTTTCCTTTAATATCAAGGCCATTTTTCCTTCATCCAAATTGTTCAAAAAATTGGCAATACCATCGCTGTCATTTTCACTTACTTGGTGGATGTCCAAATCTTTTTGAGTGATATACGTATAAACCATATCCAATTCAATATGTTTTTTCAGGCGGTTTAAAACTTCACCCCAAAGTCGAAGTAAGTTAATTGATTTATTACGTACCACATTTTCATTAATCATATTCAAATTTCCACCACGACGAATCAGGTCGCTGGCGGCGGACATAGCAGACTCACTAGTGGCTGAATTTGTAAAATTGTCAGTATCAGTAATGATGCCGGTCAATAATGCTGTGGACATGCGATGACTAATTTGTGCTTGTATATTTTTCAAAAAATGATAAACCACTTCAGCTGTTGAGCTGGCCGTAGAGATTACCAAATTTAGATGACCATATTGTTGGTTGGTGTGATGATGATCAATATTAATAATCTCGGCTTGGTGATTTTTTACCAGAGCATGAACACCGGCGTATTGTAAATCGCCTGAATCCAACACTACTATTACATCCAGTTCAGGATTGGAAAAAATTTCTGGATCAGTCTGGAGTTTTTCACTGTGTGGTAGAAATGCCAATCTAGGATTTAAGGGAGTAATACAAAAAATAGCAGTTTTTAAACCAATTTTTTGCAGATGCTCAAAAAGAGCACAGGCTGATCCCAAGGTGTCACCGTCAGCATTTTGATGGGTGACTATCAGGATAGCGCGAGCGCGTTTGAGACGGTCGTAAATTTGTAAACTTATTTTTCGCATAATTTCAAATTTGCGGGATTGCTTGTTCTTTTGAGAACAGGGGAGAATATCACACAAAAACGGAGATGTCAACAGTTTGCACCACATATAGATTTTATGGTACAATAAGTCCCAATTGCATTATGTATTTGAAACGATTAGAAATTCAAGGGTTTAAATCTTTTGCTGGTAAAACGGTGTTGGATTTTTTGCCACCAAAAAATGAGCGTTTTAGTATTACCGCCGTCGTTGGCCCAAACGGTTCTGGTAAATCGAATGTTGTGGATGCGTTGCGTTGGGTAATGGGTGAACAGAGTATAAAAGCATTGCGTGGTAAAAAAAGTGAAGATATTATTTTTGGTGGTTCACAATCCAAAGGCCAGCTTGGTGCTTGTGAAGTGTCGATGGTTTTGGATAATAGCGATGATCGGGTGCAGATTGATTTGCCAGAGATTGTCATCACCCGCCGATTGTATCGTAGTGGTGAGGGTGAGTATATGATTAACAACAATCCCGTGCGGTTGTTGGATATCCACTTGTTGCTGGCAAAGGCTCAATTTGGTCAGCATTCATATAGTATTATTGGTCAGGGGACCATCGATCGTTTGCTTACGGTTAGTACAGCCGAGCGTAAAGATTTTTTAGATGAAGCGTCTGGTATCAAAGAACATCAAATAAAACAGCATCAGGCCAATTTGAAATTGGCACGTACAGCAGAAAACATGACCCAAGTGGATATTTTACTAAAAGAAGTAGAACCACGCTTACGCATGCTGTCCAAACAAGTGCGCAAACTTGAACAGCGTCATGAAGTAGAAATAAATTTACGCGAGACTCAAGAAAAATATTACGGATCACTGTATTGTTCCAACAAAAAAGAAATGGATCGTTTGGAATTGGAAGTAAATAATTTAGATGCACAATACAAAATAACTTTTAAAGAATTGGAAGATACTCAGTTGGAATTATCCGAATTGGCGCGCAGTGAAAGTCGCCAAGAAGTTTTTGTAAAATTACAAGAAAAATATCAGGCAGTTATACGTGTAAAAAATGAATGGGAAAGACAATTGGCGGTGATTTCTGGAAAAATTCAAAATGCCTATAGTGAACTTGGCAAACAAAATATTGGGTGGTTGGAAAAGAAAGTGTCAGAGTTGAAGGTGATCGGGGAGAGGTTTGCACAGGAACAAAATAATTTAGAGAATGAATTGAAAAAAGCAGAAAAAGTATTGTCTGAAAATGATCGTAAAGTTGCCGAATTGTCACGTGATAAAACTCAAGCGGCCGTTCGTCTGTCTCAATTGCAAGTCAAACAATACGAACAAAAATCCGAACGTCAGTATTTGGAGTTTAGTGGTTTGACCGCAGTGAAAGCGGTGCTGGAAAACAAAAATCGTTTGGGTAAAGTCTATGGTTTAGTAGCTGAATTAGGAGAAGTGGAAAATGATTATCGTACAGCCTTGGAAGTAGCTGCGGGACAGCATTTATCTTCATTAGTAGTGGCTGATGAGGATGTGGCCCGATCGGCTATTGAATTTTTGCGTGAACAAAAAATGGGCGTGGCTACTTTTTTACCAACTAACAAAATTTTTGGGCGTGATATCAATAGTGATATCCAATCTCTGCTAAATGAAGATGGTGTAATTGGGTTGGCAATCGATTTGGTAAAATTTGACGAAAAGTTTCATAACATATTTTCCTTTGTTTTTGGTGATACTGTAATTGTAAAAAATTTGTCCGTCGCCCAGCGTTTGGGTATTGGTCGCGCTCGCATGGTGACGCTCGACGGTGATGTGGCCGAACGTCGCGGTGTAATGAAGGGTGGCTGGCGTGGGCAGAAGAAAATGCATTTGAGTTTTTCTGGACGAACTATTTTTTCCGATGGTGAAGGACAAAATTATCAAGAAGATTTGGTAAGACAAGAAAGTGCTGTTAAAGATTTTGAAATGAAATTAGACCAGGCCAAAACTACAACGATGTTGTCTCAGATGGATAAAGAAAAGTTGTTAGGTAAATTGGAATCATTACAAACAGACCAGAAAAAAAATCAGGATGAAATGTCGGAGATGGAACGCGAGTTGAACTTTTTGCAGATGAGTCCAGAAGAATATGGAGCACATTTGTCTGAGTTAGAAAAAGAAAGAGAAAAAATCAAACTAGAAATAACCAGCAGTGGATCAGAGAGTGGAAAAATAGAAGTGGAAATAAAACAATTTAATGATAGCGAAGAAGCCAAAAAACAGCGTGTGTTTGGGTTACAAGAATCCATGCAGAAAAAGCAATTGACGGTAAATGGCATTTTGTCTACTCGCAATGAATATAAAATTCAACAAGCTAAACTTGAAACGAAAAATGAGGATCTTTCAAATGAAGTGAGTGGTGAGATGAGTGTTTCGTTAGTGGCTTTGGCTGAGCGGTCTTCTGTTATACTGTCTCAATCTGAGTTGGAAGCTAGCGCCGAGGCAATCCAAAAATTAAAATATCAATTAAGTTTGATTGGTGGTATTGATGACGATGTGGTGAAAGAATATGAAACCACCAAAGCACGCTATGATTTCTTGAATAGCCAATCAAAAGATTTGACTGCGGCTATCGAAGATTTGTCCAAGATGGTTGAAGAGCTCGACGAAATTATGAAGAAAAAACGATCGACGGCCTTTAAACAAATTCGCAAAGAGTTTGATCGCTATTTCAAAATTTTATTTAGTGGTGGTAGTGCACAGCTCGAAGAAATTTATGGCGAGCCAGAAAGTGAAGATGAATTGGATGCGAATGGTAATGTTGTTACAAGCGAGTTAGACGAATCCGTAGAGAATACTCAAATAAAAAAACGGGACAAAATTCTCACTGGTATTGATATCGCTGTTAATCCTCCAGGTAAAAAAATTAAAAACATTAATTCATTGTCTGGCGGTGAACGTACTCTCACATCCATAGCTTTGATTTGCGCAATTTTAAATTGCAATCCTTCCCCATTTGTGGTGATGGATGAGGTTGAAGCGGCACTCGACGAAACAAACACTTTACGTTTTGCCAACATTATGAGTGAACTGGCGTCCAAATCTCAATTTATTATCATTACTCACAATCGAGTGACCATGCATAGTGCAGACGCTCTTTATGGCGTAACCATGGGAGATGAAGGAATTTCAAAATTATTAAGTGTCAATATCGGAGAAGTTGGGCGGTATGAAGATAATGGTGACAATACTGAAAACCGGTCGAATGTTGACAAAACCGCTTAAACATAGTATATTATTTGAGCTCTCGTTATCGTACACACAAATAAGATTTTTATATAAATAAATTAGTTATGTTAGCTATTAGATTACAGCGTATTGGAAAAAAGAAATTTGCCACTTATCGTATCGTCGTGTCTGAAAAAGCGCGTGATACTCAAGGTAATCATTTGGAACAAGTTGGCACATACAATCCACATGCCAAAGAAAATCAATTTCTTCCAGTGGTAGACAGAGTAAAATATTGGATCAGCAAAGGTGCTGTGCCTTCTGAAACGATTCACAATTTGTTGGTGACCAATAAAATCATTGAAGGCAAGAAAAAGAAATCAGTATTTATTAGTAAAAAACGTGCCGCTAAGTTAGCAGAAAAAAAGAAGACTGCATAAAAATTTGACGAGCTCTTTTGAAAGATGATAAAATAAGAATGCAGAGCTGGTGGAAAAGTCCACACGTCGACAGACTGCCGATATGAAAAAATAATGATAATACTATGGAAGCAGATCAGATGTTTGTAGAGGCACTCGTGAAAGCGATTGTCAATAACCCAGACAAAGTAAAGACTGACCGCACTATCGATGAACGCGGCGTGTTGATTACTTTGGATGTTGATCCAGCAGACATGGGCTATGTCATCGGACGTGGCGGTCAAACCGCTCGTTCAATCCGAACCTTGCTCAAGATCGTAGGTGCCAAGCACAATGCTCGTGTGAACCTAAAGATCAATGAGCCGGTAGGAGGTCGCGGCCCTCGCCCAATGGTGGCGAGTGTTGTTGAACCAGTTGACACTAGTGCTGTGGATGATTTGGGAATTTAAATTCAAAAAAACAAAAATACCGCAATAAACGACTTTTTCGCTTTTTTCACCCGCGAGGGTGAAAGGATGAGCCTCGGCTCATAACCCGCTCAAAAGTAATTTATTGCGGTATTTTTGTTTTTTTGAAAAGTTATCCACACGTTTATGATCACGGGGGGTGGGCGGATGTTTTGAAAAGTGGTATAATTAGTTTGTAATAATTCGGTTCGAAATTATTACAATTATTTTTAATAATTTTAATTTTTTAATTATACTTTATTTATATTCCTATGAATATGGAAACAACTTCATGGAGTAAAAGCAAACTCGTCCTGCTAGGGTCAGTGTTGTTTTTATCTTCTTTATTTTTTGGTGGGCAGGCAAAAGCGGCAGCGACTGATTGTATTTGGGCGGCTGCTTCAGCTGCCAATTATAGTAGTACTACAGCTTGGAAACAAGCCAATGGATCGGCTTGTGTTATTCCCACAGCTACGTCTATTACTTTTCAAGGTGCTTCTTCTACAGCCGATATAATTTTTGATGTTTCTACAACTACACCGAGCATTACTTTTGATTCGGCTTATACAGGTAATGCTTCGATAGCTGCAAGTATAACCGTCACATCTACTGGTTCAGTCACTGTAAATGGTGGTACTTTTGTGACAGCCGCTCTGAGTAATTTTGTAACACAGCTTAATCTTAACGTATCTTCCACAGGTAGTTTTACAATAAATGGAGGATTGCGTGTCGGTGGGAATTTGACAGTAACAAGCACCTTTAATTCTGTTACAGGTGTTGTTGAATTTACAAGCTCTACAGTACAAACTATTAGTGGGCCAGGGAATATTACATTTAATGAGTTGTGGATTACTGGCGAGGGAAACACTGTAACTCTTGCTTCTTCTGTTACAACAACTGGTCAGTTGTCAATAGACATTAACAGTACATTTAATCTTGGTTCAAGTAATTTGGTAGCAGGGGATAGTATACTCAGTAGTGGCACCACAACACAAACGTCAGGCACAGTTACTATGACTGGCGCTAGCAAAATTTTGGAAGGCCCTGGAAACATTACCTTATATAATTTAGTAATTTCTGGTTCAGAAGTTTTAGCAGGTAATGTTACCACCACAAACAACCTCACAGTCAACAGTGGTGCATCTCTGAACCTAGCTACTTACAACGCAGTAGTTAGTAGCAGTTTCTCCAACGCTGGCACAGTCACTCAAACTTCTGGTACAGTCACTTTGACTGGTTCAGGTATCTTGGGTGGAGCTGGTTCTACAACTTTAGCCGGTTTGAATGTATCAGGAACTACTACTTTAGCCGGAAATTTGTCTGTTTCGACTACTGTTGTATCTGGTTCCTTTACTGCTGGTGGTAAGACATTGACTCTTACGGGTTTAGGAAATCCACTGAATATTACTGGTCCTTTTAATGTTAATACATCTACTATTCAATATTCTAGTGCTTCCTCTAATGTTTCTACTACCATTAATTTTTATAATTTAACAATCGCTGGTACAGCCACTCTAGTTGGTAATGTTACCACTACCAATAATTTAACAGTTAATTACGGTGCCACCCTGAATTTGGCCACATTTGGTGCAGTAGTTAGTAGCAGTTTCTCCAACGCTGGCACAGTCACTCAAACCTCTGGTACTGTTACTTTGACTGGTACAGGCAACTTGGGTGGTGCAGGTAATACTACTCTAGCTAATATTAATATCACAGGTACATCCACATTGGCCGGCAATGTAACTTCGACAGCCGTGGCAACTATCACTGGTTCACTCAGTGGTGGTAGTAGTACCTTGACATTGACAGCCACAGGTACACCTTTTGTAAAAATTGGCACATTTAATGTCAATACTTCAAGTATCACTTATACTGGTGGATCTGGCGCTACCAATATCGCATCTACTACTTATTATAATTTGACGATAAATACTGGCGGTGCTGTGTTGACTGGCAATACTACATCTACAAACAACCTCACAGTCAACAGTGGTGCGTCTCTGAACCTAGCTACTTACAACGCAGTAGTTAGTAGCAGTTTCTCCAACGCTGGCACAGTCACTCAAACCTCTGGTACTGTTACTTTGACTGGTACAGGCAAC